>ERZ835980.782-NODE-782-length-41189-cov-5.066660_pt1 | contig 41189 bp, 36 predicted proteins | sample MGYA00519943_ERZ835980 | MGnify/ENA primary metagenome ERZ835980 (study PRJEB31850, sample SAMEA3708791) | human gut metagenome | biome: human gut; feature: human-associated habitat; material: faeces | place: China | collected 2014 ... | reverse complement strand
ATAGAGATATAAAAGCTCAACAGATGGATACTTTCATTAACAAGTTAATCCAGTTACCGCAAGTTGCTCAGGAATATGACTTAACTAAGTTGTTCGATTACCAGAGCAGCTTGACTGGGCACCAAATCGACTTCAGTATGTTCAAAAAAGAGTCGCCAATTGACTCATTGCCAATACAGCAGAGGAACTTAGCTTACCAGTTACTTCAGCAGGCTATGGCACAACAGCAACAGCAGCAGGAAATACCTGTTGACCAAAACAGTCAAAACATTTAGAATAAAGGAGTAAAATAAATGGAAACTGAAAACGAACAAGTAAACGATGATGCCGGGTTTTTGGCCAGACTCAAGCAAGTCTTTACGTCAAGTCAGCCCGAAGCGCCGGAAGAGCTTAATCCGTTCAAGCAGGTGCCGCCGACTCAAGCAAGTCAGCAAGCGGCACAGGGTGCACAGGGCGCACAAAGTGCACAGAATGTGCAAAGCACACAAGGTGTGAGCAGCAGTGATGTATTCAAGCAATACGTAGCGAAGCAGAACTTCCTTGACGGCGTTGAGTATGATGCCGCCGAGCTGATGCAAGACCCAAGTAAGTTGGGGAACTTCATTAACTCTGTAGCACAGCGCGCTTACGGCAAAGCCCTGTATGATGCAACCAGTGTAATTGACAAAGCCATTGAAAACCGCCTTAATGCTTATGACAGCAATGTCAGTAACAAGATTCAGGCGGCTGTTTCAAGTAGAAGTCAATTAGACAAGGCCACTCGGGAAATTCCATTGATGAAAGACCCAAGTGCCGCCCCGATTATCACTCAGGTAATGAAAGGGTTTTTGCAGCAGGGTAAGTCGCTTGACGAGGCAACCGAAGCAACTAAGACCTTTTTGCAGGACTTCAGTAACAAGCTATCAAGTAAAGGCGCTGAGGAAAAAGCAGCTGACAAGCATCGTAAAGACCTTGATGGCCTCTTCGGTAACTTGTTGATTAGTAAGTAAATTTAACAAAGGAGTAAATAGATGATTCCAGGAATCTTTTCATCTCAAGGAGGTATCAATGCTGAGCGGCTTGATAGCTTCAATAGTAAATTGTTCCGGTCTCAGCTGGCCGGTACTGCCCCGATATTCGCATTGAGTTCGGGTTCCGCTCAGTTTCAGCTGACTTCCAAAATCCACTACTGGTTCATGAAGCAGCCGTATAGCTCGAAGTTAATTGCCTCGGCTGCGGCAAACAACACAGCAACTTCCATCACAGTAGATAAAGGTGCTGTGGTTGAACCGTCTTCGGTGATTATGAACACCAAGACTAATGAATATATGTTCGTTAGCGCCGTGTCCGGTAACACCCTGACTGTCGTTCGTGGCTTTGCTGAATCGACGGCAGCCGCAGTAACTCAGAATGACGAACTGCTTTACTTAGGTACTGCCAAAAAAGAAGGCTCGTTGGCACCGAATCCTAAGTACCGCCGTGGTGTTCCCCGTATGAATTACAGCCAGATTTTCCGTAATGGCTGGGGCACGACTCGCACAGCTGAGTACATTAAGTTCATTACTGGAAACAAGGCAACGGAGAATAAAGAAGATGCCGTGTCAATGCACGCACAGGACATCGAGATGGCTTTGCTGCTTGGCCGTAAATCTCTTAATCAGGTTGATGGCTCTGAAGTGCTGAGTACGATGGACGGCTTGATGAGCATTGTTAAAAACAACACTGCATTGGCCGCTGCTGCAACTCTGGACTCAATTCAGGAATGGCTGTACGGTAACTTCGAGACCTGCCCCGAGGGTGTTCCTAATGAACGCGTCGTTATGACTTCTCTCAATGTACTTTATATTCTTAATAAACTCATTAGAGAGGCCGGCAGCTCGTATTACCCGATTGGGACTGCGACTAAAGTATATGGCCTCGACGTTTATGCACTTCAGTTGCCTGGAATGCAGGAAGTTAAGATTCTTGCTCACCCGCTGTTCAGCCAGACTGAGTCGCTTAGCAAATCGATGCTGATTTACCACCCGGGCTTGATTAAGATTGGTTATATGACCGACGCCGAAATCAAGGATGCGACTCCGGTAGGTATGGACGGTCAGGCCAACGTAATTACCTCTGAACTCACCCTCGAGTACGCGGATGAAAATACGGGTGGCGTTCTGAGTAACATCTACTTGGCGTAGCTTTCAATTAGGAGGTGCTTATATGCAGTGCGTAATCAGAGTCTATAATAAGAACCTGCGAAGCCTCATTACCTCCAAAGGTCGCATTAAGTTGGAAAATGGCATTGGCTTCATTGAGCTGGAAACAGACGAAGAAGTCAAGCCGTTTTCTAAGGAGCTTGCTAAATTTGCTTCTGTTGAGGCAATTAAGTCTGAAGAAGAAAAGCAGCAGGCAGATGCTGAAGCGGCCAAGGGACATGATGAAGGCAATGAACTTGGCACTGGCAATGTGGGCTCGGCGCAGTCATTTAACTTTAATAACTTAGTTAAGGGCTCGAATCCGTTGCCGTCTGTTAAGTAACAAAGGTAATTAAAAGCCCTGAGGCAGAAACGCCTTGGGGCTTTTTTCGTATGAAAGGTAATTGAGATGTTTAGTCAAATTGTGGACGATGTCTGCCAGCTGTCAAATAGAATTGACATGCGCGACATTGTTGTTAAGTTGGCTCAGGGCATTATCTCAAGAATTCACAGTAAGCAGTATTTCCAAAGCGATTTGAAGCAACTTGAATTGACACCTGACATGCCTAACTTGGAAATGCAGAGTGCTGCAAAGTGGGTGTGGAGGCGCAATCCAGATGTGAGGTTAATTAACTCTGTTTGCTACAAGCCGCTTGGAGTTTACCCGCCGAACAATCAACCTAGTGTTGGGCAGAACTCGCTTAACAACTACTGGTACAAAGTGGGCGACAAGTATGTCTTTGTGTTCGGCGGGGGCGTTTACGATATTCTTGTTAATGAAGAGCCGACGTCAATTGAGATAACATATTACAGCTTCCCAAAGAAGTTCGAATATATCCCAGAAGCTGAGCGACTGGTCAAATACGACTGGTCATCTAATGAATGGTTAGTCAGAGAAGATGCCCAAAGCGACGATTGGAAGGCACTTGACTTAGAAGAAGTTAATGAACGCGAAGAAGAATTAGCGGCCTATGGAAACTGGCTTCTTAGAGATTACAAGGACGTTGTTATTTCTGGGACGCTAAGTAAGTTGTATGGCTTACTTGACGACTCCGAGCGCTTCAAGCGTGAATTCGCCGAGTTCAACCAGCTGTTTGCTGTACTTGTTCAGAATGAGCGCTACGCTAACTTTGGGTACTAAGAGGGAGATAATTGAGATGGCTTCAGTAAAAACGCTTCAATTACCTCTCTATGAAGAAGAGAGCAATGATTTAATAGAACAACTTAATTATAACCTGCAGATAATTGAAGAGCGGCTTCAAGCCCTCGAGGAAGCTGCGGGCGTTAATCAGAATGGAGGTTAATTAAGATGGAATTTTCAGCAGAGAAAAGTAAGTGTGGTAGCAAGAAAGGCGGCCGTAAGAAATTGTTTGGAGGTACTTATGTCTTCGAGGGTGCAACAGCACCTAATATGGTAAGTGGCACACTTGAGGAAGAAGTGCTTAAAGCTATGTTCAAGGGACAGCGGGCTATTACTTCGGTCACGATTAAGTTAGGCCAGATATCCGAGGCCTTTGACAAGACGACTGAGTTAAGCGACATTGTAGAGTCAACTAACTATACTCCAGTAACCCTCACAGTACCTTCCACCACAGATTGGGACGTGCTACAAGATGAGTCACTGGCGTGGTCTATTAAGACTCGTCAATTAACTTTCGCAGTTTCCGGCGGCGACTGCCAGTACAACTGCTATTATATGGTTGACCAAGAGGGCAACTTGCTTAGCGTCAGCGCTAAATTAGCTAATGTAATCACAAAGACGGTAGACTTTACAGGATACTATAAGTTCTACTGCTTGTAACTTGAGGAGGCCACAATATGGTTTCAATAGTTAATAAGAACTTATTGATATTCAATCCTAATATAACCTATGATAGAATCGAAGGCAATCAACTTAACATAACAGACGGCTCGAACATTATCCCGACGTACAATGGCTACTCAACTGGCCTTGGCTATAAGCCGCTGTTTTTTATGCCTTATTCAAGGAATGTCGAGCTGAAAAAGGTGGTTGATTTGCAGGATGATGCTGGGAAGTTAATTATCACAAACAAGTACATTTACAGATATTCAGCCGACACGGGCGATGGAACTGTGTTGTTGATGCTTAGCAGCGATGCCGAAAATGTAAGCGTGGACTACATTGGCTCTTACTACTACATCTTGTGTGACCAAGTGCTGTTTAAGTATGACCATTTAATTAACTCTATTCAGCAAATCAGCCCTACGGGATTCCCTCAGAGCACCAAGTTCATCTGTGCTACGAATAATAGGTTAATTGCCTTGAGCGACGATGTCATAGCTTGGAGTGCCGTTGGTAATGGAGATGATTTCCAGCCGAGTACAACCACTGGAGCCGGTTTTCAGAGTTTGGACTCACTTAGCACTGGCAAGGGAATTGCCTTGGCTAAGAAGAAAAACGGCTTTCTGGTGTTCACGTCGGACAACGTAATTAGCGCCACCGAGCTAAACACGGCTTTGGTTTACAATTTCAAGGAAGTTAGTAAGCATCGGATTCTCAATAGAGATTGCTGCTTAACCAGCACCTTTGGCATTGTATACTTCATTGACTCTGACAAGAACCTTTACAGCTACGAAGATTTGGGCTCTTTGGGCTCAGGTGGGTTCAAGGTCGTAAATGAGATGTTAATTGACTATTTCAACTCAATCGACATCGACATTGAATACCTTGACTTGCTGGAAACTCGTTACCTTGTAGTTAATTACTACGGAAACATACTTGGCATTGACCTGCTACTCGGGCGCGTTTTCAAGGTGCAGCACTCATTAACTGCTGTTCGAGGTTTCAACTTCATTAACTTCCAGCACTTCTGGAACTTCGAGTACCGCAGTGCTTATAATACAGAATTTAATGAAATAAGCTACTACGGAAACAGGTTGCACGTTGAGTCAATTGGAAGCTTGTCAGCTGAGCAACCGGATACGATGTGTGCCTCAATTAACCTTTATTCAGAATTACCACTCGCTGATGCAGTCATAACTCACTTGGCTGATACACTCGAGCCAGCATACAATAATCTGGAGCCACCATTACCAGCAGTATTCGATGAAGACTTGAATGGCAGTTTTCTTAATGAAGATCTAAATGACAGCACCTTTGATGTTGACTTGAATGATTATGACAATACATGGAGTAGCGGCTTTGAATTAAGTTGCGGCTTTGAAACAGATGTCTATCAGCAAGCTAAGCGCATTGACAAAGTGGACGCGTTTTTTGAGTTTAATTCAATTAGCTTCGCGCCAGAAATCCCCATCGAGTGCACTACGGTTATAACCCGAATTGACACCAACATGTCAAGTAACAGAAAGGAGTTCATTTGGGACTGCCAGCTTCAAGCGCCCCAGCTTGATTGTGCCGTCACCCAGGAGCCTGATTTCGAGTGGAACCAGAATATCTCAATGGGATATGACGTGTCAATTACCTTGACATCTTCAACCGACGCCTATGGCAACTTGCCGCATCACAAGGTGTCAATTGAGGACAAATACTTCGTTGGGCGTCGTCTTGTAGGCAACATCTATAACACCGGCATTTACCATATGCTCAATTATGCTGTAAAAGGCTTTTGTGAGATAACAGGGATACAATTTAACTTATTTAAGGGAGGTCTTATTTATGACAGATAGATTACCTAATAGTGATTACCAAGGCCGAATTTCGCAGTTGGGCTCAGGTAACTTGGAAGAAATCAATGCAGTTTACAACCCTCGAGAGTTCTTCGTTGACACTCGAAATTGGACAGTTGCTGTACACGATGGTTCCACCCCAGGAGGTCATTGGATGGCACGGGCCGATTTTAGCAACGTAGCTTCATCTGATATTATCAACCAGCTTGAGAATATTCCGGTAACTAAGTTGGCCTTAAACACCTATGAAGGAACTTTCATCAGCGAAGGCGGCAACGATGTGCTGGCTGGAAATAACCCTCAATTAGCAAAGGTGTCACTTGGCGGCGCCGCTGCGGCTGACTCAAGTGGGTTCATTTTTTGTCAAGATGCTTCAAATGCCAACCTAAGTAGCTTCTCCGGAAAACGGGTCGAAGCACCTTATGCCACATTCAATATGGTTGGTAATGTGACGCTGTCAGGTGGAGCCGTTTTGCACTGCTTTAACTTAATTGGCTCTAGTGCATACACCTTGGCAATTGAAGAAGGCTGCAAACTCATAGTTGATGGAACCATCAATGGCACTGACTTCATTACCGGCGCTGGTTCAGTTTACATTGGTAACTACTCAGCCGCTTGCTTCAAAGATACTTTCCAAGGAGATTACTCGTCTGGAAATTCTCAGCAACCCATGTGGACTGCTTTCGAGTCGCTTAAATACTTGGAAGGCAATGGAGTCGTAACCTGCGATGGCGGCACTACGACCCTCACTTCTATGATGAACCCACTTAAAGCCCAGATGCAGCTTTACTTGGATTCTGGAGGCACTAAAGGAATAGCTACTAGGACTCGTAGCGCAACCGCCAATGGTACTATAAAAGGAAGTTACTTTATCTGGGATAAAGGAGCCTCAACTTGTGTTCGACCGTTAATTAGGTCTACCTCGTCAAACGGCGCCCCGAATTACTCCTCAGAGCTATACAACGGGTCGCTGTTCACAAGTAACAAATCGTGGAGTCAACCTGTCTTCATTAGTGCCACTGCTGCAGGGCCAGGTGGTTCAACAGCCCACATAATTATCTCTGACCCAAATGGCACTCAATTAGAAAACCATCTGTTTTACGGCCATTTCACCGGAAGCAGCTCGGGTTGCTCGAGCGGCCAATTCATCATTCCCGCTAATTACCGCGTGCGGTTTAATAAGAATGGTTTGGCCTACAGAGATAATTGTGTGGTTTGGGGCTACAACCAGAGTAGCTTCAGCAACTTTATGCGGATGCGGATTTATTAAACTTAATTGACGAAAGGATAGAAAATGAGCAAGGGCGTTTTACGAATTGCTAATGTTACTGGAGAGGGTGTTGACTACAACGACCGTGAAATCAGCACTGAAACCGGCCAGACGCTTAGCGTTTACTTGAACAGCACTCGAATTGACTTGGCTCGTGCTGATATGAATAACGTGGCGGCCGATGCAGTTAGAAGTAAAGTAGCAGCTGAACTTCAGGAACTTGAAGACCAGCTGTCATCTGTTACTGCAGAGTCTGGTGCAAATTCAGCTACGTTGCCGAAAAAGAAGGACTTGTTAATTGGGTTGACTAAACCCTATACGGCCGATATTGCCACGGTCAGCTCGACTAATACCATCTTGCTTAAGTCCTTCCAGTGGTTTAACGGCACGGACTTGGTGCAACATCAGGAAGAAACTGTTACAATCGGGCCGGAATATGCAGGCCAAGTTGTTTATGTTGGACTTAATGAAAGTGGCGTCGGAGAAATAAGTACAGCAGATTATGACATCTACTTGGCTCTGTGCAACATCTATGTTAATGCAGATGGCGACTTAACGGCCTCGGAACTTTCAGTGCGGCCGTTCTTGGCTGATTCAAGTACATTTGGGCGCGACCACCCTATAATGGTAGTTAACTTCGCTGCTCAAGTAACTTCCGCAGATTCGGCCAAGGTCTTGAGTTGCCAAAGTTTCGACTTAATTAAGGAAGGCATCAACTACGCCGGTAATTCACAGCGGCCTGATCGTAAGCTGTTTCCGGCTATGTCGTCAATTAACTTCAAATATTACTACCCTAATTATGACCATGATGGCGAAACTGCTCAACCGAATATTCAACCCTATTATTACAATACAACAACGAGCGCGAAAACTCTGCTTGACTCAAGTAACGGTGCAAGTAAATTTGTGGTCTTTAGATTGGTGTTAATTGAAACTGGGCAAATCCTCTTGCTGCTTCAGCAGGTTTCTGACGAAAGCCAGCTATTCACTTCAGTGCAAGAAGCGGAGCTTGGCTTGAAAGACCTTAATTGGAACCTGAGCCAGTTAAGCAGCCGCGCAATTTACCTCGACCAGTTCATTGTGTGTTCTGCTGACTTAACAATCTGTCAGATGGCTAATGTTGCTGAAGTCAGTAATTCGCAGAATATCACAATTACGCAACTTGTTTATGGGGTGCTTGATTCAGTGTCGCAAGTGCCAAACACAGTTGAGGAGTTTTCTGCAGTATTCTCTGGATTAACTCCGGTAGTTGGTGGGTGGTTTTTTGTGAAAGGTTCTAAAGTAATGCTCCCTCCAGGTACGCTAGCTGATGGTGGATTATATATGTATCGGATTAAGTCTATAATCTCAAGTAACATACAATATGATTCTTGGCAGATGGCTTCACGAGATTATGCCACTAATCAAGCTTACTATGTTTCTCAGTATTCAGCACCTTACATTGCTGTTGCTGATGGTTCAATCGGAATCGGAAATACATTTATCGGTCAAGTTACAATAAAGCCTAAAGTTAATAACACTTATGCTAAATATACTTTATCAAATTCATCTGGTTGGCCTTTAATTGACTCTAATGGTTCTATTGCTAAAGCATTAGCTGGTTGGACTGAGGGTACTTCATTTACGGCACAGATGCTCTGCGCCGCAACCGAGAAAGTGATGTCAAGGAACTCTCAAATTAGCGCTGTTGATAGTGCTGCGGTTACTCTTGATAACCAGATTAAGCACTATACGATTCGAGTAACTCATATGAACAGCAGTGCTAAATTGCCGGTTGCTATCACAATTCCGGCTGGCATTCCGGATGACGCGGTAATTACCTTTGAGCTGTTAATTGACTGCTCTGACTCAAGCTACGGTTCATTGGTAACCGGCGTCGAATTTACAGTCAATGGCTCAGCCATCACACCTTACTGGATTGACAAAACAGACGGGATGTTCCAAGAGTCTGGCCAGTATAAGTTAATTGCCTTGCGGCGTTCACTTAGGTATAATTTAACGGCGGCACTTCCGGGCTACGAGCCTCAATGGATAGCTAATATCGAAGCCGAATATGACACCACGGCGTAAATTAGGAGGAATAAGTTAATGGTGATAAGAACTTCATTAAGGCCCCTTGGAAAAGGGGCCTCGAATTTAGTCCCTCTTGAATGGTTCAATGGACTTACTTTGACTTACCCAGATGAACCTCAGATGACAAGTGAATATAATGCTGACCACGCAGGGCGGTCAATTTACAATCCTTATATGCAAATGTATGAGGATAGGCTTCGTGGAAGATTCCTAAGTACTGGGCAAAATACATATAATTGTAGACAGAATTATTACTTGAGTGGTGCACTAAATGAAATATTGCCAGCTGGTCTGGTTCAATTTAGAAATATGATTAGATTCAAAGGTGCTGGATTTACAGCTAATTCAAACAATGACGAAGAAGCTATTGACAGTGCTGAAATGATAAGTAACTTTAATTATCTTGATAGTCAATTAACTTTCACTTCAAGCAACAGTCCTGTAACTATAAAAGATAACACACCCATGATGTTTGGCCCTGTTTATGAACCTGGTCAGAAACATTGGTACGCATCTACTTATTATGCTGATTCAGGCCTTAATCAGATTAACTTGCGAACCGCCAGAGATGCTTCGGACAACCCTGAGAATTGGGTCTTAATGAAGCGAGCATACATAAGTGGAGTTTCTGGCTTTTCAGGCGGTAGCCAAATTTACGGCCCCTTTAGAAACAACGCGTCAATGATGGGTGTTATTGCAAACAGACTTAATGGAGCTCCCGGCGCAGAATCTCAATTAAGTGAAAACAACGGGCTTAAATCTGGTGGTTCTTATTCGACTGGAGGAAATTGGGTATCGCAAAAAACAGCAATTAAGTTATATCTACATCGAGGAAGTGCGTCGAAATTTGATAGAGCAACTCCATGGAGTTGCTCTTATCATTATGTTAATGGCTTGTATGGCGCATTTTGCATTATGGTTGATATGTTCACGTATAATCAAATAGCAAGTTTTTATGTTGATTCACTTAGTTACGCTAAAGTATGTTGGTCTAGCCAAACTACCACGCAGAATATTGACGACGTAATGTCAACTAACCAGACTTTTTGGGACTCGACTAATGGACAGAAAATCTCAATTTACGCCCCTTGGGCTATGAACAACTCGACACCTTATGATAGATTCTTAGCGGTGCTAAGAACCAACACCGATGCGCCGCATACGTTACTTATCTTAGATTACAATTTTCAGCCTCAAGGAGGAAAAACCATACCAAACAACAGGCTTAGCTTTACTAATACAGGCATAGCTGTAGCGGACAATAATAATAAAGTTATTTCATTGCATTCAATGGCTAATTACCTAATTGTTCAGAGAGCTGATTACTCAATTAGGTTGATACAATTTACCGACTCCGGAATTCCTGGCAGTAATGTATATAAGGAATTTAAGCCGATTTTTAACGGTTCAAGTAAATGGGCTGTCATTGGCTTCTTCCGCAATTATGTTTACTTCGTGCAAATTAACAACCCTAATGAACGGATGAGCAATATGATGGTCGAAAACAAGATTGTCTTAGGATCAAAAATCTGTCGCGTTAGCATGTACGATTTAATGAAAAAAGATTAAGGAGGATTAAAGATGATTAACATTATATGCTCAATTATCATTCTAACACTATACGGGGCTTGCGTTAACCGGATTCGAGGCGGCCTTGAGTTCCCTGGGTTAGGCGAGTTGCCACTTAATAAACTCTGGCAGCCACTCACGTATGGCTTAACTATGGCGAATTTTGCCTCGAGTTACTGCCCCGAAGCTGTAAGCCCGCTTACCTATGCGATACTCAATTGTCTTGCTATGTACCTTGGCCAGCAGATTTGTGGCTGGGGAACCTACATAGGTGAATTGACTACTGGGAAGCAGAGCTCTCGAAGTGAATGCGCAGCCATAGATGAGTTAATTGAGAATATAAGTTCACCGAGGGTCTATGGATTTTGCGGCTTGTGCCTTCGTGGCCTTGTCTGGACATTCTTAATTGGCTTACCCTTATACTCCATACCCCTAATGCTGTCTGGGCTGTTAATGGGCCCCGCATACCTAATTGCCACAATGGTCTGCCAAGCACTTAATTGTGATGAAGGCAAAAACGCTTGGAACTTAGGTGAGTGGGTTTGGGGCGGCTTACTTTGGTTCTGTGTTGTATTAACTGTTGTAGTGTAGCTGAAGCGGCAAGTTGACATTTACACGAATTATTGGTACAATTATTATGAGAGAAGCTAATTAAGAAAGGAATTTACAATGCTGATAGACTTTGAAATAATGCCTTGCTTAGCATTGATAGCAATTATCTTGCTGAGTACATTCGTGCCGTTTATCACCTCGTGGTTACTTAAGATGCAATGCAACAAGCGAGAGCTGGCTTTTAGGTTCATCTCAAGGAAGTGGATAATTACAGTAATCCCGTGTGCTACTGTTGTGTATCTAGTTACTTTACACGAGCCGCACATGGAAACTAAATTGATTGCCTATATCATAATTTGGGCTTCATGCGTTTCTGGACTCTTTCTGCTTGGTGAGCACATAAGTCAGGCGCTTTCTAAGCTATATTCAATTAAGTATAAAGACGTAAGCATCTCGTTTGATGCCGGCACCGACCACATTAAGATATCAGAAAAGGATAAGTGCGATGGGAAACATTAAGCTCCTAGGCGCTTTTTTGGCCCTGCTGCTAATTGGCTTGATGATGTCAATTTGGTATGCAGAACGCCGCGAAGCCGCTGGATATGCTAGGGCGAAAACTGAAGTTAATGAACTTATAAAAGTTAAGGAGCAAACAGATGATAAAATCGCTCAAGCTTCTGTTGAAGTTAATAAGCGTTTTAATGAAATTAATAGCAGCAATAACAGTTGCGCTGATTATTATAGCAGCCCTGTGCCTGCTGAGTGCTTGCTCGACTGAGCGGGTAATTGTACAGAAAGTTCAATGCGCCCAGCTCGTTCGACCGTCAATTAAGACCAATGGCGACCTTGTTCAATGGACGGCATTTCTAGAACGCACCTATGGACTGTGCAACGAGCGGCCAATTTTGAAGAAAGTTAATTAATATGAAAGGAGATAATTAAATGGTATTGTCCGGATTAACCAGTAAGCTTTCTGGGTCTTATTCTAAGGAAAAGTCTAAGACGCAGGAAAGTTCATACACTACTCAGTTTAGGTCTGAGTTACTTGACGCCCTCAATGAAGCGGCCTTGGATAACCTCGGTGCTTATAGTGACATAATTAACGAGGAAGACCCTCGAGCCACCGGAGCTTATGACACTTTGAGTCAACTTGCCGAAGATGGCAATATCGATGTAGACGCTATTATGGCGGCCGCTAAGCAACAGTCTGATGAAGCCCTCGGGCAAAGTTATCAGGACTTAGCTAGGTCTGTTGGTGCCGCTGACAACTCACTTGTGCAGGCTTTCTACGACGAGGCCGTTACCAATGCGGCAACTCAATTAGCAGGAAAACGTGCTGAACTCGAAGCTCAAGCCGGTAATCAGCAACTTAATGCGAGCCAGGTGCTGCTTAACTCTCTGGCTCAGGATGAGTCAATTAGCTTGGAAGCTCTTAACAGCCTGCTTAACATCTTGAAAGGTGCTGAAACTAAGTCGCAAGGAACCAGCACCACTAGCAAGAGTGACTACAAATTGTCTAGTGGTATTAAGGGTCAATTTAGCCCAAGTGGCCTTTTCTAATTTGAAGGAGATTAAGTTATGGCCGAAAATAGTAGTAAATTAAATCCGTTGACGGAAGAGGCCTTGGTTAATTACATTGTTGAGCATGAGAAAGTTCCTTATTCGTGGAGTAGCTCCAAGCCGCAAAACACGTTCAAGGAACTTGATGCCGCTCAATCTCCCGTAGGCGCCGCTTTGGCCCAGGAGTACATTGACCAAGCCAACTCAATTAACAACACTCAGCAAGAAGCGCTTAATAGAGCTAAGCTTCAAGATGACATTGATACCAGTGAAATGGCCTTGCAGTTACTTAACCATAAAGATGAAATCCGCAAGGAGTATGACAACTCAATTAGCTCTAAAATCCCGGGGCCGCTCAAGGTACTCTTGCCTTTCTTAGCCACAGGTGACATTGAGTATCAGCAAGACCTTGCCAGAGTGGACAATCAACTTAACGAGTTAAGTAAGCAGAAAGAGCAGAAAGACCTCAATTACACCGCCCGTATGATGCTGGCTACTGGAGCTAATCCGTTTGATGAACAGCGGGCCGCAAATTTGCAGAAGCAGTTCATGGAACAAAGAGAGACAATTAGCTCCAGCGTCTCAACACCTAATACAGCTGACCTGTTGACTGATGTCTATAAAGTTGGGAAGACTAAAGCTAGTGGTAGTGGCAGTGTAGGAACTAAAGTAGCTGAAGCTTGGCAACCGCACTACAACATTTACAGAGATTCTAATAAACAGCGTATTGACTTGGTAAGTCAATTTAATGGTGGCGAATACGCAACACAACCTAAGTTTGTAGCCGCTAAAGCCGCCGCTAATGCTGGTGAAGAGGCACTTAGGATTGGTGACCCTGTGGTGCTTAAAGAAAGCTGGGTGACAGCTAATAAAGAAGCAGATGAAGGTTTTAAGGAAGTTAGAAGCACATTGAGCCCAGTGGGCCAAAAAGTGTTTGATGCGTCAATTAACAATAATGGCGTATTAACTCAGCAGAACAAACCCATAGCTTCTGATTACTTTCTTGAAACCGCAAATGAATCTGTGCCCTTCGAAGAGTCCGCTACGCTTGAGGGCAAAATTCTGCGAGATGCTAGATTAAGTTATCAAGGTAGAGTAATATCGGAATTTAACAAGTTACCTGACAACATTCGTAATACTGTTGCTGATGTATTTGCTCAGCAAAATAAAAGAGCATTTAACAGCGAAAGTCCAACTGATGTTCTTATGGCAGATATGTTAATTAGAAACAATGTAGGTGGCTTTGCTAAGGATATCCAGAATGCCTATCTCAACCAAATTAACTTCGACAAAATCTACGAAGAATCTGTAAATGCGGCTTCGAAGACTAATAACTTTACTCAAGGTATTGAACAAGAGTTCGTTGACTTTACACTTAGCCGCCTTGGTGAAGTAGCCGAAAAAGGGCACCCTGATTTGGGCACCTTGCTCAATGGTGTCAGCTTGTACCAGCAGGAGGCAATTAACAGGCAGTTGAAAAATCCGCTTACGGGTCTTCAGGCGCTAAAGCTCTTAGCTGATAGGTATGCGAAGATTAATGTAATTACGCCGCAAACTTATGCTATAGTTAATGAAGCGCTGGAATCTCCTGAGGTTACCAATATGTTTGTTGAAGCTAAGCGAATTCAATATGCTCGAGGTAGCTATGGGATTAAAAGTTTGACAGCTGTTAATGACCTTTCAACAATAGCATCTAATATTAATCAGTTCCGCAACAGGCAAACAGCGTCTGTTCGCAGACTTAACAATAGGAGTACATCTAATGGCAAACGTGAATGAAACGCTGCCGCCTGAAGTGGAAGAGTTGCTTGGGCTGCAATTTGTCAAAGAGGAGATAATTGACGATGCGATGCCCAAGCAGCAACGAGCCGCTAAGCAGGTTGGTGAAGTTAATGAGGCTCAATTTCAGGCCGCGCAGCAAGCAGCTATTGAAGACTTACTTGTGAATTACGAGTCAACCCCTGATGGTCTGGCTCAAACTGTTATGCCTGATGAAGTTGAAATGGACGAGTTGCTGGCTCCGGTCATTGACGCTAAAGTTCAGGAAGATATTATTAAAAGTGAGCAGGCTTTACAGAACGGAGAACCCTCGGGTGGCTTTATGGATAAGTTAATTAAGGGCGCTGGCTCTTTAGTTGACGCGATTAGCTTGCCGACTCAATTAGCTGGTAAAGCTGGAAAAGCGGTCGGAGAAGCCGTTGTCGATGTTGCTAAAGCAACTTACTCTGTCGGTGAAGGCCTTGGTGAAACTGTAGCTGGTGTAAAAGTAGCTACTGAAAATATGAGCCCGCTTGAGACTACTAAGTCAATTGCAGGCATCGGTTACTTGGCAGCCTTGAACACGCCTAAAGCAACTGCGAATATTGGGGACTTCTTAATTAACTCAGCCCGCAGAGCGGCCGGCGCATCAGGCGACTTCCATGGACTTCGCAACATAGTTGACCAAGCCTATGACTTAATGGGACTAAATGGCCGCGATGATGCTGAGAGTTACGCAGCTATAACCAAGGCAATTACCGGTCAGGCTGATGAGGCCAACGAAGCCCAACTTTTCGCGGGGCGGTTCCTTGGGAACCTTGCGTCAATTGGAGGCACAATGGGAATTACCAATCGAGCTATGGGTATTAAAGCAGGCTGGTATGGGAATAAAAGCCAGTGGGCCGCTTATGAGAAAGCCAGTTCATTAGCTTCTATCGGTATTAAACCGATTGGCGAAGTGGCAACTCAATTAGCTATCCCGCTTAGCCGCAATGTTGCCCAGGCCGCAACTCGAGCTGGAGTTGGTGAACTTGCATTCTTAGGGGCTTCTTACGAAGACTCATATGGCAAAGCAGTTGATGAATACTTGAGTGTATACAAGGAGTCGCCTAAGTGGTCTTGGGGATTATTGCTTGGTGGAACCGCTTTTGAGACCATAGCTACAATGCGGCAATCCAAGAATACACTTAATCAACTTACCCGTCAGGCTAACACAGTGTTTAAGCAGCGCGCTTCAATTAAGCCTACCACAAATTTCGCCTTCGGGGAACAGGTTTCTAATAACTCTGTTGCTTTTGTTGCGGCTAAGGAATCTGGAAGGCAGCTGGCTCAAGTTGAGCAGGCTATTACAGCTGACCTTTCTAATTTACTTGCTGAGGGCAAAATCGACACGAAGCTGTTTTCTGATGCTAAAACCGAATTGACTCAAATGAAGTCAATGAATGACCAGATGAGTAAACAGTTACTTGGGAAGCTGGCTAAAAATCCGCGCGAAGCTTTGGTGCTGAGTAACTTAGCTGACCAGAATCCGATGCTTCTAGCTGCTACTGACAGCATTAAGGACTACAAGACCTTGCTGAAAAATGAGCCGGTTAAAGTGGGCCAAAATTTGAAGTCAATTAGCTTGGACCAAGTTAATAACCTTGCCAAGAAAAATCCGCAGAAGAGCTACTTCGTAGTTCATGAAGATGGCTCTGTTACTCCGGCCGCGCAAATCAAGCCGAGGTTCATTGACTACGCCAAGAAAAGCGATTTCACGAGAGATGCCTCAGGTTTCCTGCAGTATCGTGTTGGCAAGAAAGGCTTGCTTAACACACTGACTGTTGACCCTCGAGTAACTGCTCCGACTTTCGATACCGCTGAAGCTTATGCTTACTTAATTAAGGCTAATGCGGAGAAGCTGGGTAAGGTGAGTAAAGAAGGTTTGCTTGTGAATAAGAAGATAATTGAAGCGATGGACAAAATGGCGCCCGAAAATCCGTGGGTCGCTAATGCACTTGCACAGTTAATTGAAGACCAGCCGCAAATTGCCTCTAAGATGGTTTTGGCCACTCCGAAGTCTTACCGGACTATGGCGGATAGATTTACCAAACATTACCTGTTGCATAAATTAGATTTGGGTCTGGCTGACGACTTAGTTGCTGAGGTGCAAAAATTCGGCTATGAAGTTACTGACCAGTCCAAGTTTGTGAGCCGGCTTTTTAAGGGACAGCTTAATCGAGATGTCAAGTCAGGCGGCCTTAGGGATGCCGGCTGGAACAAGCTTGACTTAACTCCTCAGGACAAGTTGGTCATCGAGGTTGACTCGGCTAAACTTAATGAGTATGAGCAGATGCAAAATGCTAGAGCCATCTCTGAAGCTAATGCCGCGAATTTCAGCCAGCAGTTAATTGACATCGGTCAAGGAAATCCGGCCCTGAAAGGCCTCGCGGATATGTTCACGAAGAATCCTCTGGTTGACCAAGTTCGGCAAGTTGATGACATTGTAGGAAGCCATTTACCGCGAGCACTGGGTAATCTGTTCAGTAAGATGTATAACTACATTGGAGATGCGACGATGGCGGCCGTCAATCGGCTTACAGAGTTAAGCAACAATTCTATGTACAAGTATCTTACTGACCGGCTGCAACCGCTCAAGCAAGTTGGCGAGAAGCTTGGCGAGGTCGAGAAAGTGCAACTTAATAAGTTTGCCAAGTTAACTAAGATGGGCTTCGAAATCAGCGATGATTTCACTCTGATGACTACGGTTAAGCGAGTGGGGGAAGAAGAAGTTGAGATGCTTACCACGAGAAACGCAATTGCCATTGACCGTGCTGAGCGCCTCGGACTTCTAACGCCAGACCAAGCTAACAGCTACCGCAATCTTGAGACAACTGCCTTGCCAGACTTAGCTAACATAGCCGAGGGCAAAACATTGGAGCTGGGTGAATCGACTCAAGAGTTCCTTAACTTGTATAAGTCAATTAACAATGAGTTATACAGCGGCCGCAAGAAGATTGTCAGGGCATTTGGAGGCAATGCGCAGTATACGCAACCTTTCCACATTGCCAACAAGCTGGGCTCCGAAGTTAATTTCATCTATGATGGTGACCAGTTAATTAGCACCGTAACCGCAAATTCGGCCAAGGAGCTAAAAGCAGCCACTGCTAAGGAACTTGAACTTCTCAATCAGTACTCACCTATGTGGGCCGGCAAGGGTTCTAAGCTACAGGTGAAATCTCGGGCCGACGTTAAGCGCGACCACTTAATTGACCCCGATGAAGAGTGGCTCGGTTGGGTTAATGCCTCTGGTGAGTACAGCAAGTTGAGGTATAACAGCGGGCGCTTGGACAGGACGTCAATTGGCTTGGCCTTCGAGTACGACCCGGACATTGCCTCGACCTTGTACAACGACTTAATTAAGAGAGGCCAAGGTTTGGGCAAGATGTACCAAGGAGCGTTCTTCAACCGCGAGGCTCAGTATGCCAAGATGCTTGGCGAGAATGCTGGAACCTCTCCTGAGGTTAGGAGGGCGATTCACGAGTACATTAACTTACTGAACGGCCGCTCCGTAAATACCTCGCCGACAGTGCAGAAGTTCAATGAAGTTGTAGACAGCTTTTATAGTTCAATGTGCGATTTGCGCTCAAGTAAGTTGAATGACCAAATCGCCAAGGACTTAAAAATTGCCGACGAGCAGAAGCTGATGAGCAATGTGATTTCCAAGCTGCCAAAAGCTAATGCGCTTGGAATAACGCATAAACTTCAGCAACTTGTAAACTGGAGCTTGCTTCGCTTTGGGCGTATGAGTCAGGCGGTACTTAATGTACTTGGTGTTGTGCCAATGAGCCACTTTGCTACCATGTCGCTTAACCCGACTAAGTGGGAAGACGCCTCTAGCTATGCTGCTCGAGTTGGTTTCTACGGTCGCGAAGTTGATATGACTCAGCGTTGGGGCACTGTTGATTGGCTTGGTGCTTTCTTCGAGGCAACTAAGAAACAGTTTACAAAGAAAGGCAAGGCGATTCTTCAGCTGGCCGAGAAGCAAGGGTATGTTAGCCGAGATGCTAATATGCTTCGCGACATTGTCTTCGAGCCGACTAAAGTAGCCTCTGATTCTGGGCTGTTCAAGCAGGCTTTGAAGTTAATTAACAAAGGTGCAACAGCTGCCGCCGACCAGACGGAAGAGTTAAGTAGGTCTTTCAGCTTCCTGATGGGCCACGAACTTGCTGGGCGCGCTGGCTTGAAAACGCAGCAGATGAGGTTCATCTTTGCTAAGCAGTTCTCTGATAACGTTGTTGGTAATTACAGCGTGCTGAATAAACCCAATGTATACAGAGGTGCTGTTCCGGCCCTGCTTGGAACCTTTAAGACCTATAAGCTCAATGTAATGCAACAGTTACTTGACGCCTACTCTCTGGGAAACGCCTCGGTGCTCAAAGCATTTGGGACGCAGTACTTGACTTTCGGGCTCAATTCGCTGCCCTTTAGTCAATTAGCGCAGAATGTGATTTTCCCTGTTGAGGGCGAAGAGGATACTTATAGTTACTTGAGAAATATCTTGGGAAGCGACTCCGCTGCTCGGGCCGCAATGTACACCTTAGGCTCACTTGTTGATACTGACTTAAGTAGCCGTGGCGACATCGACCCTGTTACTGGAGGCTTCCTGCCAATTAACGGTTCATTCACATTACAGGACATTAGCCCTGTTGTGTCAATGCTTGATGATTCTGTTAATTTGGTTAAAGATATGTATGGGGCAATGAAGAGCGAAGTTGGCCTTAGCGCCCATCGGCTTCAAGAGTTAATTAGCCAGTATTCGCCGGTGTCGTCAATTAGGGCTTTTGCTAAATTGGGCAATCAAATGTATGATGAGAACGGGAATGAGTTTACTTACTCAGTTGACCGTAATGGTAATATCCAGCGGATTAACAGCCTAGTTACTGCACTTGGTTTCAACTCTATTGAGCAAGCAGAAAATTGGCGCCTCGAATCCCGAATGCGGGCTAGGGACGCAATTAATCAAGAAAAACTTAATGACCTTCGAAAAGCATTTAAGGCTGGCTTTAGGTTCTTGCGGTCAGGTAACGTGCAAATTGATACCGACTTAATTACCCAAGCATTCGAGGGCTACATTAAGTCTGGTGGCTCACTTGACGCCTTCATACCTTGGGCGCAGGCACAGTACAATGCTGCTACTATGACTAAGGTTGATAGGCAGATTGAGTTGCTTGGGTCGCAACAGAGCGTCGAGGCCTTCAATGACTTGCAGAAGTTAATGAGCGCCTCTTCCTATGAAGCGTACAGGGACTTGTTCGAGCCACTAGAAGACTAAGCGACCTACGGTCGCAAATAAAGTGCACTCTGTGCACACAAAAATAGGGTGGAATCTTAATTGATTCCACCCTTTCTTTTTGCTCACTTAACTTCCTGTTGAGCGGGTAGGTTAAAGTAACTTGGTTCTCGAAAAGCGGCCTCTCGGAGATTCGGGTGAATCTTCTCACCTTTGAAGTGGTAATCTGCTTCGTCAAGATAATTAGCTGTTACCTCACCCCTTAGCACATAATTCGAGATGATGCGCAAAGCCCGAGGAACTTGCGTGGCCCACTTTGAGTCTGCGAGTTCATTGAGCATTTTAAGTGCATTAACATCTGTCATCATTTCCTGAAACTTGAGGGCCGCAGCTCGGAAGTTAACGAACTTCGAAAATCCATAGTGCCCTAAGTTGAATATCAAGTAGCCGAAGACTGGCCTGATGACCTTGCTCTTGTACTCGGGCTGTGTTTCTGCCAAGTTAATTGACTTCACAATATCATTAGCGGCCCAGCAGACAAGTTGCTCGCGGCCGAGTTGCAGGCCTTTCTCAAGGCGCAATTTGTCCTCGGCTGTTAATTTATGTCCCAACCCAATTGTCTGGTTTCCAGTGGTATCTGTGTACAGTATGTCTGACCAGCCCTCAATTAGGTAGTACAAGTAAATTGTGCCCTGCGAAATTTTGAGCTCCGGCCAGTGGGTTTGGATTCGTTTGGTTATGGCGCTTATAACCAAGCGCCGTTTATCTATTCCCATAGTTAATTGCCTTTCCTAAGTTCATTGAAGATTCATCGAAGATTTGGCCGTCGAGTAGAAGCGCACATTGTTGGCACCAACCCAAGTAAACACTTTCTTCTCATTGACGAAGCCTTGCAAAATGGCACTGAAGTCAGCGTCCCGCATATCCTTAGCAGCGAGGCGGCTAAGTTCTGTATAGGTAATTGGGGCCTCTGACTGCCTGATGTAATCAAGCAGCTTTTGCTTGGCTTCACTCAATTTACTCAAACCATATTCACCAAGTGCCTCAGGCATTAGCACCTCCGTTGTGCTCAAAATCTCATCGGCATCTTCATAGATTTCTTTTGTTAATGTAGTGCTGTTTGATAAGATGGCGATTGACATTGCCGTCTTAATTAAGTGTATATGTCGCCGCGCGTTGTAATACGTGAAGCGGAAATCTTTGACTTGCTTATTTAACATATAGAGGTTATCTAAAAATTCTGCTGCTTCTGGTGTTTCATCAAATGTCGTGTTGTGGTATACAAACTCAATGTTCTTGAAGGCGTCAATTAACTCTGGCATTTTATCAGGTGTGAAAAATTTTGGTCGTGGAATCTGCTTTTCCTTAGCTCCGTATACAAAAATGCACCTACTTACGAAGCCCTGCTCCATTTGCTCGGGCGGCAAAATTTTGGCCAGAGTTGCTGGAGTTATGGCTGATAAGATGTTAATTAAAGGTTCTTTAATTTCTATTCCTTGCCTATTGTAATCTGAACCGTCCCACAAGTGGCTCAGTGTTGTGAATAGCTTAAATGAGCCGGTTCCTGCAAAGGTACTAAATTCACTATTTAAGATTAATGGAGTGCTGAAATTCTTGCTTCTTACTTTACATTCTATGTTACTTGTGTCTGAATTTAACAGGTCGCTTATTTCATCTTCTGGTACTATGTGCTCATACTTAAGTAACTTCTTCTCGAGGCGCTTCTGCTGAACATTGGTGATGCCGGCCATAAATTGAACCAAGCCGTTACTTCCGGCCTCAAGTTCATTAGGGGCTAAAGTAACATAGCTGGGAATTAGCGGCCTTATCGTATTTATCACCGTTGACTTCCTGACTCCTGCGTTGCCAACTAAGAGTATCATCTGATTGGGCCAAATTGTCGTGTCGCCTAATTGAAATGAAACTTCCCGAGCGGCACAAGCAGATGCTATCCCAAGTAAGCTCCATACAAGGAAAAGCTCAGGAGCTTCTGTATGTTGATTGAGTTCAATGAAGCGCTTAATTAACTTGTTGTGTATGCGCATCTTAATGATATTCCTTTCTTAATGGAGGGCGAACCTCAAAGGCCGCCCTCGCACTTTACCGTACATTAACTTTAAGAGTTAAGCAGCTGCCGGTTTAAGAGCTACCAGCTCAGCAGCCAGCAGCTTAGCTACGTGCGGCGGAATCTGGCACAACTCAGGGGCGATAGTCTGGCTATCGTAAGTGCCGTCTCCAATCGACTCAAGCAACTTAACGAGGCTATCATAGTCCTCTGCCCACATCGGAGCCGCAGTCTTAATTACTTCTGCCATCTTAATTTCCTTTCTTATGTTAATTGAGTTAAAACAAATGTACCGGCTTGGTGGTACCATTACATAATAATTCATTTTGTTTAATTTGTCAAGTCAGTGCGCTTTTCTAAAAGTTCGCTAATTGCCTCGTCCAAATATTCGCGCTCCATTATCCAGTCGGGGCAAAGTATGGTGATTCTGTTAATTGCACTTGTTTCGCCCACATTAGAATAAAAGTCCATTAAGATGACTGCCGGTGTTTGATTATCTTCCCCTGAGCAGTAACTTATGCTGCCACGTAAGCCTCGTTGGCTAATGTACTGGCACATTTTGAGCATATCGTCGGCACTGGCAAAGCGGTAAACTTCCTTACCCAGGCCGAATTTTTCCATCCACTCTAGCTGAAGTTTGTAGCAGTCAAGTAAGTTTGGAACTTCATTTTCTGTGAATATTCGCTTTACTTCATAGTAAGTTGTTGGTATTCCGAAAGTTAATTCGACTGCATTAAACATAGCACCGCTAATAGCCCTGGTTTGCCAGACTGGCTTTTTGCCATACTGGCTAATTAACTTCAACGAGTTACTTTCCGTCCCGAATAAATTTGGGTACTTGAGTAATGTGCTGATACAATCATCTAATCTTTCTTTTAATACATTCGTCATTTTATAAAGTCCTTTCTTCTAAAGTGTGTAATTTGCTCAGGTCGAAATTTTCGAAGTCGCCTAACTTGTAAGAGCTCATTAACCGCTTCGACCAAAAGCGGCCTACTTCACATTCAACCGGCACGTGAAACTGGTGGCCATTGTAGTTAATTGGTGCCATCATCTGCTTCATAACTATATCGAGTAATTGAAGTTTAGTTTCACGGATAAAGAAGACAATTGAGTCATGTACCTGAACCACCGGTATAAAGTCTCCGGCCATCAAGGCCTCGTGCATTAACTTGCCATATTCAGGATACTCCATTGAGTCAAATTCCTGGGAGCGGCCTTCGAAATAGGTGTTTACGAGGAAGCGGTTCATTAAGCCAGCCGTTCCACCCTGCCCTTTGTAAGCGGCAATTTGCCGTAAGACTCCATCGACTTTCTCTTTATCCATCTTAATTGGGAACCACGTGGTGAATCCGAAGGCCGTTGAGATGAGTCCTTGATTCGACGTCTGCTCGCCGTAGAGGGTATAGTGCCAGTGAAGTAACTTCGGATACTGTGCCCTGTATCTGTGAAGTGCAATTTCACATAACTTAATGAAGTCCTTTGTTACTTTGGGCTTCGGCAGACCGAGCCGCTCGGCCATCTGCTGGAGTCCCGTTGTGCCGATTTCAGTTAGTAGCCTAGCGTACATCGTTCTCGCTGTCATAAAGTAGTTGCCGCCGTGGCTAATTGGCTTCACGAGTTTTCGAGCACTGTGCTTATCTCCTTTGTGGGCAAGAACTTCCTCATAGGGGATTCCGAATACCTGACTTGCGTGAACAGCGTGCGTATCTCTGTCATCAGTAACTACCTGAAACATCTTCTCGTCCGTTGAAGCGGCCACAAAATAGGTATCTGCTTGAGAGTAATCGATGTCGGCAATTAAGTAGCCTTGCGGCGCCACGAAGGCTTCTCGGATTTCGGCCGTAATGTTCTGTAAGTTGCGTCCTTTGTTGAAGTCCGTTGCCTTGGCGTTGGCTCTCGAGGTAATTGTGCCGGTGGCGTTAAGCTTGCAGCTGATTGAGCTGGTGTTAAGTAGCTTCCCAAAGTCGCTTACGAACTTATTGTTTTCTTGGTATTCCTTGAGCTTGTTTGCGAACCACTCAATTAACGGGTGCTGTTTAGCCAGCTGACTTAATGTATCGGCGTCCGTGCTCAAAGCCCCGCCGACGGGGTCAGCTTTAAGTAAGTCATAAAAGATTTTCCGCTTAGTTGCCACGCTGTTGATGTTGAAGTTAGGCAGGGCGTCGGCGAAGATATATTCGAAGAGCGCTTTTACTTTATTGGACTTAATTGACTTCCCCTGAATAATCTGGGTTAGATGCACTCGGTCAACAGGGAAACTGTGGAATTGCATTTCCATATAGATTAAGTTCAAGCGGTGAATCTGGCCGTAATTTCGGGGCGCCCACTTATAGTGGAAGTTAATTAACTGCAACATATAGAACAAGTTAGTTAGCGTCTGGAATGAATCGAGGGCACAGTAGCGTAGGTAGCGCTTGTATCCATCGACTGTATGTGGCATTCCGCTTTCCTTAACATCAAGGTCATCTTCCTCACCTCCTCGAATCTCCTCTTTCCAATACTTGTACATTGGGTTGACCGAGCTGCTTACGTGCCACAGAGCTTTGCGGCTCAGTGAGTGCATTGAATAGAAGAGATACTGAGTGTCCCACCTATAGGCCCAAGCTGGGCAGCTGTACTTAATTAGGTATGAATTGTCATAGGTGCCGTTGTGGAAGACGAACCTAATGGCGGTGTTGCTGTGCAACATTTTAAGTAATACAAGTTTCTCAAGGTACACCTGAATGTTGGCTTCGCCGAGGTGGTTTCCGGAGGCATACTCAATTAAGTCTACACAGAAGCTCAGAGGGGCTTGAGGCTTTGCTAAATTGATGATGGTGTATGAGATGCAAGTGATAAGTGAGTTGCTGGTTTCAATGTCGCATCCAATTAGCCACATACAGTTTGCTGAACTATTTGTAAGCCACTCAACGAAGAGCCGAAATTCGGCCGTGCTGTAAATTGGCTTATATGTGAAATTAAATTTCGGCAATAAGTGGTAGTTAAGTAACACAGCCTTTTCACAGATGTGCTCATAATGAATGCGGCTAGCTGGGTTGAAGAAGCTACTTATCTCTTTGCAACTCAAGTAGATAACGAAGCTATTTTCGGCCTCGAGTGAAGTAACTTCCCCTTGGCAGAAGTGTGGCTTCTTGTGGTTGCTAGCATACTTAATATCATCTGTTATGAAGATGGTTTCCTTGAGGCCCAAAAGTGCCTCCTTGTTAATGAACTTGGTAACCTGATTAGCACCAGTTAGGATTTTGACCGCTGGCTTAGGTAGGCCGAATTTCGCGGCTGAGTTAATTAACATCTGTCCAAGCATGCGGTTGGCTGAATCATGGGAGTTAATGTTTAAGATAATCATCTTATTATACCCGATTTACGAGGTTGAAACTAGATAAGTTAATTGAGTGGGTGAGCCGAAGCCCACCCACCTTATTTGTTTTGAAGTGCTCAAAGGCTTTGTGAAATGTTAAGCTTTCGGCTTGAACTCAGTCCAGTCAATCTGGTTTCTGGTTACGCCATCTTTACCATTCTGCTCGAAAACCTTGTGCCAAGTAACCTGGCCGATTGCCGAGTTAATTAAGTCCATCAAAGTTCCTTGAGTGTCTTTGTTGGCCCCAGAGTTCAGGATAGCATATTTTACTTTACCCAAACTTTCGGCAATATCTTCAGGAGTCTGGTTGAAGATAGGCATGCTATAGACCATTTTCTTGCCAATTATCTTGGAGATGTCCATTGAGCTGCTAACATCTGCGGCGTCCTCAATTACGAAGAAAAAGACAATTCGGCTGCTGGTTTCGTTGTCAACCTGCTTAACTTCTTCCAATTTAAGTGCATAAGTGCCTTTCGGCCAAATGAAGTTAGTGGATACTTCTTTTACTTCATTAGAGTTGACGTCCAAGAAATTGATTTCATTGCTCATAGTAAATTCCTTTCTTTACTTATATGTTAATGTTAATTTATTGAGGTGCACTTAATGTAGTGCATATTTGATTGAGATGCTGAATCGCATCTCAATCAAGAAGGGGTTAGATGGTTAGCTTGTTTGAAGTTAATGCAATCACGGAGTTCGAAGCCGGCTCCGGAGTTTCAGACTCAATTAACTTGATGTCATGAATCGGGACTTCATCTAATTGGTGGTTGTACTTTTGGAGGATTATGCTCGGAGTTAATTCACTCGACTGGTAAATTTTGGGCTCAAGCTGCCGCCCTCCGATGCCGCAAACCTCTGAAGTTGCTTGAGCTGAAACATAATACTTGCCGGCTCTTGAGTAGAAGTACAAGCATTCGTCGAAGTACTTACTTAGCGCCTCTGATGCATTGATGGTAGTTGACAGCGGGTAGATTTTCCGCTCAATTACCTCGCCTGCCTTATTCTTCCGCTCGACTGTCTTAGTATGCGAAATCACGAATACCGAGGCCGCTAAGTTGCTTAGCCTGTCAAGGAACTCAAAGAACTCCGTTGAGAGTACCCCGTAGTACTGTTGTACTTGACCGTTGTACAGCTTGTCCTTGTCAAAGCTACCCATTACATACAGCTGTTTCTCCCTTAACTTATTGAACATACTTTCCGCAAAAGCTGTAAGCGAGTCGAGGATTATGATTGTATGTTCATCAATGCGGCTTGCGTGAATGCAAGTAAATTGACTCCTGTTCTTAAGCAACCTTGCATCGTTGACCACTTCTCCAGTATCTTGGTTGTAGTAGAAGTCGCACTTGCTTATCAGTGCATTGACGAATGGCAAGATTGTGATGTGCTGCTCATCTCTAAGCTGAAAGTAGTCGACTTTATCAAGATGCTTGAACTTGGCCGCTTGATTGAAGATGATGTTCATTGACTTGTCGCAGTCAATGTAGATGATGTGGTAACCTTTGTCAATTAAGTTGAACACATCAGTGACAAATGTTGTCTTGCCTGTCTTACCCTCGCCAAAGCAAAGGACTTTTACGACTGGCTTTTTATTAAGATATTCACTCAATTTCATTGCTCGTGCGCTAACGCGCCCTCCCATTTTAATTAATATAAGGCACTTACGTACCGCTCTGTTGTGGCTTTGCCACTCTGCTGTTAAACTTCAAGCACTTTAATTATCTTCTTAGTGCTATATGCTCTCCTCGGGTCTTCTGCTTGCTGAAGAGTTAATTGACATACAGCACCTGATTGGCACCACTCGAAAAACGGGCAGCGGTTTCCATAGGTAACACAATTGCCGCTTTTGTAGTAGTTTGCTGTGCTTAGGCCATTCGACTCAATTAACCTTACAACTTGCCGCAGCCCGTTCATCAGGTTGTCAACGCACTCTGGGGTCTTACTTAGGAACAGCGGATTAATTGCATATTCTGTTCCTTTGAACCGGCAGATTAAGTAAAGGACTTTGATTGATGAGATAAGCGAGGCCGCTTCTTGCTGGTCGAACCCAAGTAAGTTCAATATGTTAGTTACGTATTCAACAGTTTGCGGGCTTAGGGCATACTTACTTATCTCCTCTTCCTCAGAGCTGGTAGTTGACGAGGTCTTAATGTCACAAACAACGATTTCGCCGGTTGAGCGGTCAATGAAGATGGCATCAATGAACCCAATGTAGTTGACCTTATCTAATGTAACCTTTCTAGGGGCTGGCGCCACATTGTTGTGTTTATCAGTGTGCGCAATTAAGTATGTGGTGTCAACCTTGAACTCAATGGCCGGTTTCTCGTTGATGTAAAGTAAGTCGTAGTTGCTGTTCTCGAACCAATTAACAAGTTCCCTCAAAATGCGGTAGGCCGTGAGGAAGTGGTAATTGCCCTGCATCGCTTTCTTCAACTTAATTGGGTACTTCAACATAAGCACCTTTATTGCACCATCGAAGCTCCTTGTGATAAGGTAGAACTGGAAGGCCTCGTGGATAGCTGTGCCAATTAGCGAAGCCGCCGAACTTCGCCTCGGAACTTCGAAGTTACTGCACTTGCTTAGGACAAAGCGCATCGGGCAACTTCCGAAGCTACCGAGAGAGCTGTAGCTAATTGAGATAGTTTTGCGACTTGGAGAGCTGTTTTGCACCTCGTTGCTTTCTTCTGTACTGTTCATTCAGATGCCTCCATTACTTCAAGACAATTAAGACATATGGTCTTAGCCGGCCCGAATTCTTCCTGAGGTTTCAATTCGCCGCAAACCAAGCACTTAACCCAACGAACTCTTGGAGTTAATGAGAACTTGATTATGTGATTCTCCTTGATGAGCTGCAAGCGAGCATACTTCAGAGGCGTTTTTCTAACGGCTCGATTAAGTTCGGTTCTAAATTGACGCTCAAGCTTGGGCTGGGCTTCCGGAGCCGCTGGCCAAATTGCGGGGTCAATTAAGCAGGTACAGTTAATTGCCACGAAGCCATCAGCATCGGCCTCGTTGAGTGCTATAAGAAGCTTGTGTTCCAATGTGGCGAATGAGCCATTGATGTTAATTACCTTGTTGCACCATCTCCAACAGGTAGCCTTACGGCTACTATGAGGCTTATTTGACGTTGCTTTCTTGTACTCCACTAATTGACTCTTCTCTTTAATTGAATCAGTTTCTCCCTTTGAAGCTTGCTTGACTTCAACCGGCATAATTAACAGCGAGAGCAGAAAAGCGGCCTCGCGGTAATCGACGGCCTTGATTCGCCAACTTACTGAACTGGTTAAATGTTTGTTGATATATTGCTTTAATGTGTCAATGGTGCTAAGAGCGTAATAGTGGCTTAAAGCAACTTCGACGTAAAGGCGCTGGGCGCCGGGGTTGCTTGCTATGTGGTGTTCAATTACTGGAATCAGTGTGGCGCCACAGTAGTCCATTAAGTTGTTTTCTCCCACAGCGCTTAGCTTGAGAGTCTTATTCAAATTGGTACCCTGGTTAGATGTCAAGTTCATTGTCTAAATCCTCCAAAAATGCAAGTTGCTTAGCTTTATTGCTCCGTTTTTCGGCCGCTTTCTCTTTGCGCGCTGAACTAACTGCCGACTTCGTGGCGTACAAGCGGTCAAATGAGTTAATTAAGATACGCATATCCTTAGGTTGAATGCAGTTCAGAACCTCGGGATTCTCCTGAAGCCGCTCCATTATAGCACTTACTGAGGTGTCTATTTGCTTCAAGTCGATTGACTCTTCTATCTTACTGAGCTCATTGTGAACTAAAGTAAGGAGCTCGCTTTGCTCGCTGTTAAGTTGCAAGGCTGCGTCGGCGGCTTCCTTGGAATATAGGTCAATTAAGTCAGCCAGTGGCGGCATCGCTTCAATGCGGTTCATATAGTCAATCGAGTCCTCGAAGTTGGCCAGCGCCGTGAGGTCGGTTGACCACACCTGAGCTGATTGGACTGCGTTGATAGGTGCATTTAATAAATTGACTTCTTCCTTCGGAGCCTTCGGCTCTTCTGCTTTGCTTTCAGCATTTAATGATGCGCTAGTCACCGCAGGGCCGCCAGCTGGTAGTGTGTTAAGTAATTCGTTTAAGCTAATCATTTTTGTCTGTTTCCTCTATATAAAGGTTGATTATTCCGTTGTTATTATACATCAAGTCAAAGTATAAGTAAACAAAATCTTTGACTGAATGAAGTTCCTGCCGCGTTATAAGTCCATTGCGGCTGAATGTTACAACTATCTTAAAGGGCTGTTCTTGGCGACGCTCAATTAACTTGATATGTCGCTTAACTTCTTTTAACTTAATCGGCATGGGCGGCCTCGCCTGCGGCTTCGGCTTTGCCACTTGTGCCCTCAATGGTCTGTTCAACCCAATTAACTTTGATTTCCCAATCAGGAAAGAAGCAAAGGGGGTAGCTATAGGGCTGCTGTGCAAGGCACTCGTGAATGTAGTGGCTAAGCTCCCTTCGAGTTAGCTTGAGTTTCTCCGAGGCAATTAAGTTGTAAACCACTTTGTGGCGCCGCTGTTTCAGGTGAGAGTCAATTATCTTGATGTTTCCAAAGCAGATTTTAGAGCGGTGTTCGAGTTGGAAATCAATTAACTCTTTCGCTGGAATCAGCTTGAGCATTCCTTGAGTCCATCTAGCTGGGTACTTACTGAAGCAAGCACCCTCTGGGCCGCTGCCTGTGATAGCTGGGTGCACGGAGAAGCGAGTGATTTCATTGAGTTTCATAAGTTCCTTGAGTGCCTTGGCAAAATCGCCCATTGAAGCATAGACGCGAAAGGCCAGCTTAGCTTTCCTGTATGCTTTAACTTCTTCGGCTAGTCTGACGGAATTTGGGGCGGCTTTCCGCTGGGTGAACTTGCTTGACTTGGAAGTTGCTTGACGGCTTTTTCTGGAAGCCGGCTTGGAATATCTAGTTATTGTTGTCATCTTAATTGTCCTTTCAGTGAGGCTAGTGGCTAAAGCCACGTTTGTGAATTGAGTGAATTGTTACTGGTGTTATGTTGTTGAAGTTACTTGCTATGCGCTAGCATAGCTATTCGTAACCACTTGCCTTAGCTTCAGCTATGTAAGTCTTGCTGGCGATTACCGGTTTAATTAGGTTGCCATCTCGATTAACATGTTCGCACTTAATTAAGAGGTCAACCCGAAAGCCGGCCTCGAGCTTACTGCGCATTAAGTCGTCGATTCCAGAGCCCAGGATTACACGCTTTGAAGGCAATGTAGTCCCATCTGGTAGCACGGTTTCGGCAGTACAACAAGTTACTTGAGTTATGATTCGGCCCCTCGTTGTGTAGTTGTAGGCGAATGAAGTTACTTGAGCCGGAATAAACACAGGGAACTTCAGGGCGGCGACCCGGCTCGTGCGCTTGCTTGGGATGAAGGAGCTACTTGAGTCATACAAGACAAAGCCCTCCCAGTGCCTTTGGCGCAAGACAGAACGCAAGGTGGTTTCGCTGTATTCCAACATAATTAAGTCCACAGTCCCAAGCGGGCTCGCTGCTTGCTGCTCGAAGCTCATGCCCGAATTCCACTTAATTAAGTTCTGATAAGAGCCGTCAAGTGGGTTGCGCTGTGCTGCATTGAACATAGCGAAAGGCAAGAAGTCAAGCTGCTCTGTTATAACTTTGCGGCGCAGGGCACTGGAAGTTAATGGAAAGTTCTGATGCTCGCCGGCTACAGTGAGTTCTCCGAGGACAATTATACCTTCGTAGCTGTTATTGCTGTTTGAAGTTCCTGTTGAGTCCATCGCTTTAATTGTGATGTCCTGCAAGGAGTAACTAAGGAACTCTAGAACCTGATTTAGGTTATTCAGCTGGGCGGCCTCGAAGGTGTAGCTTAACTTGGCTCTTCCAGTAAAGCAGAGCTTTGGGGTTTGCTGAAGCTTGATTGACGTTGAGGCTTCAAGTAAGTCAGCTAGTGGAATTGCGGCGTAGAATCCGTTGGCTTTCTCCACAAGCCGGATTACATCTGCCTGTGCTAATTGAGAGTCCGACTTAATTAACTTCAAAAGTTCAGCTCCGGTTTCAACGTGGATTACCTTTTGAGTGTTCTTTGTGCACGGGGTTGCGTTAATTGTGTTGTTCATTCTAATGTCCTTTCAGGCAGCAAAGCTGCTGATTTATGCCTTACGGCACTTGTGTTGCTGATGTTACTTAGGTTGTTATGACTGTGGTGTTAGCCGTTAGCCACTAAGGTTGCGCCTCTGGCGCTAGCCACTTGCTTAGGAAGTCCTCAATGTAAGCGGCGGTTTCGCTGTCCGAGTTACTTGAGATAAGATTCTCAATTTTTTCCTTATCCGAAGAACCTGCCAGCTGGCGGTTTTTGAGCTTGGCTAAGCCACTCTTGTTGTAGATTACCCAAGCAAAGTCAGAAGCCCGAGTCAAGGCAGTGTAGGCGTATTCGTTGTTAATTGAGTTGCCATTTTTCCAGTCAAGTAAATTGATGATGCACCGCTTGTACGTTGAGCCTTGCGCTTTGTAGCAGGTGATGGCGTTGGCGAGGAGCAAGTTACTTATCTCGCCTATGGTGCTCAAGCTGATTTGACGCAAAGTGCCATAGATGTCAATGAACTCTATTGTCAAAGTGTGACTTGCTTTCTTTGAGAAGAAGCCTTCATCGGATTCGCTTTGGGAATCTGCTTGAACTGTTGCTTGAGCTGACTGCTCAATTAAGTTGTCGAGTTCATCAGGGCTGAGTTCAGTTGAAGCTGTTGGAGCTGACTGCGAAGTTGACTGCCCAAAAGATTGCGAAGCTGCCGTAGGCAGCAAAGCATCTGAATTAAGTTGCATCTCAATTATGCGCCCCGTTGTCCCGTTGATGTAGCCGTCTTCGTAATTGTTTTTCGTGAACATCACGTTGTCGCCGACGCCGAATAACTTAATTGCCACGCCGCAAAGCACCGCTTGCTTAGTTACGTTGAGGTACTTGTTGAGCCGCTGATTGAGAACCTCTTGTCCAGTAGCTCCAATGTTCGTCGGGGTGATAATGCAGTCCTCTTGTTCATTGAAGCGCAGGTGGTATTTCTCGTTAATTAACTCAATAATCCGGTAGAGGTCAAGGTAGTTTTCGGCCTTGATGAACTTAACGTTCTTGAACTCCTTAGCTTTGATGGCCTGTTGCAGGGCAATTAAGTTTGCGGATTTGAAGAGGTGAGCTGCTTGAACAATGTCGTTTCCATTAGCTTGCCGGTGCACAGTGGTAAGATAATTGAGTGAGCAACCAGGGTGCGCCCCGAAGTAAGCCAAGCTTGTCTTGCCGATGACTGGCTGAAGTTGGTTGATGTCGCCCACGAGAATTAACTTATGTAGGCTGTGCAGGTCTAAAGCAGCTAAAGTTTGCAACATCAGCTCGTTAGATACCATTGACACCTCGTCGATAATTAACACCTTTGTGTCAATTCGCTTATTGGCTGAATTAAAGGTCGGAACGAAGCGCCGGCTTAGGCGGTATCCGCAGGGCTTGCTTGGGTCTGGTATCTCAATTGACTCCGGCACAAATTGCAGCCACTTGTGCAGGGTCAGGCACTGGGGAATGAAGGGTGCTAGGGCAGGGTCTGACTTAATTGACTTGATGATGTTAAGCACCGCCTTGCCTGTGAAAGCGCAGAGGAAGATGCTTGACGCGTCGAACTTAGTTAAGAGCTCCTGCAAAACAGCTTTTAAGGTAAAGGTCTTGCCAGTGCCTGCGGCTCCGGTGAGGATGCTCAATTGACTTGAGCAGATGTTCCGCACGGCGGTTTGCTGGCTTGTGTCTAATTGAGATGCCGAACAAGGTGAAGGTAATTGAGTTGCTGGTGGCAATGAAGGCAGCGAAGATGCCGGAGCTTCCGTGTTGCTTGGCTGACTAGCTGGCTGACTAGCTTGTGTTGCCGAGCAAAGCGAAGTTGCTGCCGGCATTGGGGTTGCTTGGCCGGCCTGTGCCGGCTGGCTAGCCGGTGTTACTTTATTGAGTTGTTTAATTAACTCATTCATAGAAATGGGCATTTAATTATCCTCTTTATGTTAATGTGCAGAGCACTTGTGTTAAGCCGATAGGCTCGATTAACTTTTATGATGAATTGAAATTAATTGAGTCGCCGAGCGCAGCGAAGCTAAGCGAGGCTGGCTGTCAAGAAAAAAGTGTTAATTAACCTTGAAAAACCACTTAGTAGAAAAGGTCGTAATGCGCGTCCAGTCGGTAATTAACTTATTTTTTGGTAAATGCAGTCGGATTCCGAGTGCATTGAGCAACTTTTAACTTAATTACCGATTTTACAGCCCCTATTAAGTTTGAATTTAGACAAAAATGTACTCACCCAGACAGAAAATTTTGTCCAAAGTGAGTACTATTTTTAAGGGAAGTTACTTAGGTTAAGTAGTTAAGTAAGTGCTAATTAGGTGCTTGTTAAGCAAGTTAGGCCAAAGGCCGAAGGCCGAAGGCTTATAAGTCGAGGTCGCTGTTAATTAACTCAGCCACCCTAAGCACCTTCTGGGAAAAAGTAGCTTCATCGGCGCTAACCGAAAGCGCTTTAATGTACATTTTCAAGTTAGTTTTCTGGGCTTGAACTTGCTTAGCCCGCTGTTTGCGGCGTTCAATTAACTCTCTCTCAGCTAAGCTAGCTCTACGTTCTGCGCGCGCACGTAATCGGGCTCTTTGCTCTGCTTCAAACTGCTTGATTCGCAAGCTCTTGCTTGCCGTTTCGGTAGTCAGCTTGTCAATTAGGTTCGATAAAACAGCCGGGGCTTCCTGTGGATTTTCGGTTAATTTACAGCCGTAAACGGCGCTAGCGCTTGCGCTATCCGATAAGAGTTTAATGTAGTCGATGATAGTTAAGCGGGGCAAGTGTTGCAAAACGGCGGAATAGCCGGAGCGGATTTTGCCGGCGGCGTCGATTGCGTCGATTGAATTAAGCAAGTTAAGCAAGTTAATTAAGGCTGTTTTTTCCGATGGTATGTTAACAAGTTCGATTGTATGACAATTCGTAGCAACATATTCAGCAAGGGTGGAAAAATCAGCGAGTGTAAATTGAGATAGCTGTTTTAATTGAGGTTTTTCAAAAACGTTTAGATTGTAATAAATGGTTGCGTTTTGATTAAAGGCGTTAAAGTTTGTCATCTTAGTGAGTCCTTAATGTGGTTGTGTGTGTTTGTTTGCTTAATTAACTGTTACTATTAAAAGTTGTAGCTTAGAGCAAGAAAAGAGGGGCAATTGAAGCCCCTCTCATTTGCCGTAAAGCTATTAAATGTCCAAGTCATCTTCGTCAATGCTTGTTTCGACTTTGCGGTCAACGGCTTTAGCGGCAAGCGCAACCGCATAGCTAATATAGTCATCAGGCGTAAAGGTTACCCCGTGCGCAAAGTTGACCGCGTTAGGAGACTGCTTTTCACAATGCCACTTGATAAGCGCTTTAATGTAGTCGGCAACGGCAACGCTCTTGCCCTTCACGGTGGTGTTACCTAAGATAAGATTGGCGGCTTGCAAGTCAGCTAAGAAAGTTTTAACTGTCTTTTCGTTAATCAAGCTAGCTTTTGCCGGCATATTAGCTTTAAGGCTAACAACCAGCGCTTTAACCAGAGCGTTGAACGGCTTAGAAAGCGGGTTGGCTTGGGCGTTGCCGCCGTTCTGCGGGGTGAGAATATCCACAATATTGTTAAGATTTGGAAGCGTAAGCAGTTTGCGGATATAATTGCTTAAAAAGTACTTCTCCACAAACTCCCGGCAAATGTCATTAAGTCCAGCAACTTCCATTACGTCGGGAATATTCGTATAAAGCACATCATATTTTCCCTGCTTGTCCTTAATCAAACGACAACTTAATTGACGGTTAGAAATACCGTCAATAACACGGACAGATACGCTTTTTGCTGATTCACCGGCAACAGTTGCAACTAAATTGCCACTGTCATCAACGGCAACACGTACGGCATCACCAGCGCTGATTCTATTTAATTCATTCAAAATTTCTTCTTTTTCCATTTTCTTAATTCCTTTTAATTAAAAGTTAGTTTACGTTAAGCGGCGTTTACCGCCGGTTCAATTTTAGAGGCGCACCGATTAAGGCGCATAGAATAAAGCCGGTTTAATTGAGGGCAACCGGCAAGCCTTGTGATAATTATTCAGCGTCGTTTTCCTTTAACCATGCTAAAAGGTCGCTGCGTAAATAGGAGGGGCAATCTGTGGCACAGCCGTTAAAATACTGTATCCGCATTGCAATTTCCGCAAAATCACGCCGTGCGCCGTAAAATTCGGTAAACGACTTTGTTAAGTCGTTGCACTCAATTGCGGAATAGTCTGTAAAGTAAAATATGATGCCATAACCGTCGACGGCCTCTTGCGTGCAAATCGACAGTTTATCAAGTAACATTTTTTGTTGTTCGTAGTCGTAGCCGTTAACTTGAACGGCTTTAATTAACACTGAAGCAATTGTGTTTGTTGCGGTTGCGGTTGTAGCTTTACTTTTAATCACTCTATTCATTTTAGTAGCCCCTCAAAAAATTCTGTTAAACCAATATAAGCACCTTGCTTATATAATGGTATTCTATCAGAGTTCAATTTTAATTGCAAGCGAAAAATCAATGAATACCAAAAAATTTTTTACCCACCAGCAAAAGGGGCTATTGCACCCCAAAGACAAGTGAAGGGCTCCGGCGTATATAAATGTACCCTCTACAAATTCGCAAGAAAATTGACATTTCCAGCAGCTGAAACCTAATTGACACGTGAATCTGCATTAGCTACGTTAGCAGCTTCGAGGGGCCGGTTTCCGACGAAGTGCTAATTAGCTTCACAAGTCAATTAACTCCGAAGTGGTCAGAGCGGCTTGCCGCGAAACTCGAGTAACCGGCTTAATGGAGCTTTGCAGCATAGATGCTCTGAGGTGGCTTTCTGGCTGGGAAGTTAATTGACTTCGGCTGGTCAGTCGCTGCTTGCCAGCGACCTCGAATAACCAGAAGCTGCCAGAGAAGCCAGAGTAGCTAATTGCTTGGCAACTTCATCAACACCAGTCATTGCCACAGCTACTATGTTGACATCTGCCGGATTATTTGGTAAGCTAGCTAAATAGGAGGAATCAAGCAATGACTTTAATCAACAAAGAATCAAGCGACGTAGACACGAGCTGCAAAACCACTAAGGTGTTGCTGGCCAAAATGAGTGCTGGGGCGCTAATGGCCTTTTGTGAGTTACTTGAGCGCGGCGACTTGGAGCAGGGCGATGAACTTGTTTATGTCAATTTGGGCTTCGAGTGGCCAGAACAGGGGCAGGCGGCTGAAGCGCTTAGGGCAATTTGCAGAGAGAAGTTAATTAAGTTTACTGAGCTGCAAGGCCACCTCGAGTATGAGATGCTGCATAAGTCAATCGAGAAGCTCTACAGACCCCTAGATGCTTCAAAGAATCTTCAGTGGCAGGGCTTCGTGCAGCGGTTGCAGCGGGGCCGCGGCTGGTGCGGAGGTAAATTGAGATGGGGTGAGTCAATTAAGTGGCTTCTCATCAATAGATACTTGAAAGAGCAGTACTTGAAGAAAGTTGCTGAGAAGCAGCTGGAATTGCACTTAATCTTCGGCTGTACATCAGAGCGCTCTGCTGAGCTAACACGAAATCGCCTTTCGGTGCCGGTGCTCAGGAACTTTAAGTTAATTAACCCCAACATCGCCGAAGGCCGCAGCAAGGCGTATTGCATCGAGTGGCTAAGTAGGAAGGGCTGGGCAATAGGGCGGCTTTACACGGCGGGCTTAATTAAGCCTGGGTGTTGGTGCTGCCGCAGTAGGAACATCAAGGAGCTTAAGTTGATTAAACAAGAGTGGCCCGAAATTTGGCAGAAGCTTCATGGACTTGAGAAGTTAATTAAGGAACCCTACTACAGGACGCCTCGGGGCTGGGCGCTGCTTCAAGATGTTAATTACAAGGCCACAAAATTCACCTTAAGTAACAATGGCAACAACAAGAAGGGCAAGGAAGATGGAAAGTAATGAGAACAACAATGTTGATGTAAATGCTGATGTGAACGGAGTGAACATTTGGGCTGGCCTGAACGCTGGGGCTCGAAGCAAGTTGGTGCAGTTAATTAACTCCGGAATGCCCACCGCAATGATGGCCGACTTTTTGAACCTTGAACCTAATCAACTAGCCGAACTCCTAGAAGTTCCTGAGCTTAAACAGTTAATTGCCCAGCAGGAAGCAGCTGAGCGTCTGAATTCGGCTGACGCCTCAAGTAAGTGGGATGAAGTCGAGGTGCTGGCTTTGAAGAATGTCCTTGGAGAACTTAATTCACGTCCCGACCCTGTTTTCGCCCTCAAGGCTGCGGCCGTTGCAAACAAGGCAATTAGGTCGCATAAAGGCAAGCAGCAGGCTATGCAGCAACTGGTCGAAGGAGCTAAGACTATTACGTTGCAGCTGAATCAACAAGTCGTCAATGCACTTGTAAATGCGGGGCCCGCGGCGGGGCCAGTTTCGGAATCAGTAACTCAATTAACTGCACCTGTGCAGGGCACCTCAAGCACCTCAGGTGCCGCCAGCAAAGTCCTCGATGTATTCACCGCTAAGGACATGGAGCGACTTGCTCGAGGCGGCTCTGAGATAGAAGCTTTCTTTGAACCCGTGCAGCAGGCCGAGGCAACGAGCCCAGCTGGCATTGAGATGCTCAAGCAGGTTGATGACTTAATTGACTTGCCATCAAGCGCCACCGGAGAATCCAGATGAATCCAGACGAGGCTATAGTAGCTAGTGAAGTAGCTGGTGGAATAGCCGGAATATTAAATGAACCAAATATGCGAACGCAGTGAGCAGGGAGCGAACATGTTATACGAAGTTAATGCACAAGAATTGCGGCAGACGCTGCTTGGCAGCGAGGCCGCCTATATTCAATTTGCTTTGGGAGCTCAAGCAGGTGATGACCTCTTGCCCACACCGGAGTTCCACTTGCAGATGTTCCGGCTTTTTATTGATGAGTCAATTAAGAGGGTCTGTGTTGCTTGCCCGCGCTCTCACGCCAAGACAACAATTGCCAAGATAGCTGTAAGTCGGTTAATTCACGGTGCCGATTCAGACATGAACATTGGGTATTTGAGCCACAGTAGCCCTCTTGCAACGAAAGCCTTAATGGACATTCGGAACTTAATTTGCTCTGAATCCATGATGGCGGCTTTCGGAGTACCCAAGTTCATTAAGGAGCAGCTTGACCGCGGCGAATATTCATTCCAACTTAATGGACATACATTCAATATGAGCAGCTTTGGTGCAAACAGCCAGATTCGAGGCTACAACGTAAATAACCGCCGAATTGACGTGCTGTTAGTTGACGACCTCGAAGACCGCAAAGAGAATGAATCCGAAATCCTATTCGACAAGCTAAAGCGCTGGTTCTTCTCTGACTGCATTAAGGCGCTGAGTCCTCAGGGGCGGTTAATTATGTTGGGCAACATCGTCAACAGAAACAGCATCGTCAACGAGAATTGTGCAAGCCCAAAATGGGCGTCAATTAAGTTAAGTGCTCTCAAGCAAGACGGAACCCCATTGTGGCCAGAGCTTAACAGCTTCGCTGACCTCATAGCTGAATACAACGAGTATGCCAGTAAGGGCTTAGCCGGGCAGTGGTGCGCCGAAATGCTCAATGACCCCGTGGCTGCAAATACGCTGTCAATTGACTTGCAACGAATCACCCGAAGCCCTAAGGTAGACCCTGAGTCAAGTGAGCACGAATATGGATTCATCACAATTGACCCTGCAATCAGCCAAGCGGCTTGGGGACACGCACAAACAATGGCCGTCCATTGCTACTATGAAACTCCAACACCTCATTGGCAGATAGTCGACTCAAGGGTGGCTTATGGGGAATCACCAGTTGCTTTGTACGCCGCAATGCAGGATATGTGCAGTAAGTGGAATGTCTCAATTGTGGGCTTCGAAGCTGAAGCGTATCAAGCATCTTTGAAATCAATGTTCGAGTACATGGACTCAGTGAATGGAAGTAGCGGTTTAATTGAGTATGTCCCGCTAAAAACGCTCAAGAAAAGCAAAGCATCTAGGATAAAATCTTTTGTTGACTTACTTTACCAAGGTGTATATCATTTAAGTGATAATGATAATTTAACCATTACTCAGTTACTTGCCTTTGACCCGACGCGCAAAGACAATTCAGATGACTTAATCGACGTAGAGGCCTATGGTTGCCAGATGCTTGAGCTTCACCTTGAAAAAATCAAACAGGCCAAAAATCGGAAGTTAAGTAAGTCCGGATACTCAAGTGAGTTGTTACAGCGAATCGCGGCAGCAAGTAGCTTATAAATAGAAAGGTACCTAATATGTTTATACCAGTAGAAAACTTTAAGGCTTACAGTGAGTCAAGGGAGTTGCGAAGTTACTGCAGCCACTTTGTCGGCATGTGCAGCGACTCGACTAACGACCTAGTGCACCTTTGCGATAGAGTGCTAATTGACTTGTATGGCCGAAGCGGGGCAATTGACCGCTATGACGGAGTAACTCGGAGTGGCTCTTTAGGGCTCGGCAACATTCAGGAGCTCGTAAACCGCATTACGCGTTATGCGTTAAGTAAGATGAAAAACCGTAGCGAGATTAAATTGCCACTTGCTGCCACCCAACTTAATGAGGCCGCTTCAGACCTAGTCAATTTACTCATCAGCTCAAATGACAGCTATACAGCTTTTGGCAACCCAAATAACCAGAAGTATGTTGCAGCAGTTGCTGAGCGTATGAGTCAGGACTTCACGAGGTTCGACCATTTCAACGTGTTACTTCAGGCGTTCAAATGCATACTCCATTACGGCATTGCGGCAGTGGAAGCTCGTTGGGATAAAGACTCAATTAACCAGTTCAATGTCGAGGGCATCACGGAGAATCCAGCGTTCGGCGTGAATCTAAAGTTAATTAACCCCGGCTGCCTGTACTTCAGTAAATTAACTGATATGCGCTCTTTCAGCGAATGTGGCGACTTTTGCGCTTACGTCGAAAGCATCGCCAAAACAGACATTCTCAATCAAGCCCTGCACCCCGAAGTAGGCGACAAGGAACTTTCAGAGCTCCTTGAGTGCAGCAGAACCGCCGGCTATCGAGCCGTTTTTTCAATGAATAACCCAAGGGACTTCAAGTACATACTTGACTTCAACCCCTTACCCCACGACACCGAACGCGACAGCGACATCACCCGTGAGAACTTCATTAACAAGACAACTGTCTATGTGCGCGTTTGTCCTGAGTTACTTGGCTTCGAACTTCCAGGGCTCGAGCCGCTTACCAAGACGCTGCTTAAATTAACTTACATCGGTCAGACCCTAGTCAATGCAGAAGTCAGTTCCAATGGAGTCATTCCCGTAGTTGTGGCCCCGATATTCCCTGGAGTTGCTCCGGCCGAAAATCTTACTCCGGTTCAATGCTTCATAAACTTCTTAATTAACACGAAGCAAAAAGGCGACCGGAAGAAAGTTTACGGCCTCAATTTCTACGACCGCAACCGCATATCACTCAATGAAATCACCAAAGCTAAGGAAGCTGATGAAGAGTGCCCGTGGATTCCGGTGTCGTCTGAGCCCAATGAGTCACTTGGCTCTGCAATTATGCACTTCAACGATGCGCCGGATACTCAGCACATCCTAAGTGACATCAACCAGATGAAGAACATAATGCAGATTATCATGCCGACTGACCAAGCTAGCTTAATGAGCAGCCTCGACAGAGCAACTGAGTGGCAGGCCAAAAAGGCACTTGAGACGTCGGGTAAGGCTACGAAGCTAATGGCGCGGCAAATTCAGGCGATGTTAATTACACCGTTGAAGTCAATTCACATCCAGACGATTTTCGACCATGAGGCTACCCTGCCAGTTAAAGATGACCAAGGTAATGACGTCCCAACTGCCATTGGTGAGTTCAGCGGCCGCGGTGTTATGTACTCAATTACCACTGCTATGACCG
>ERZ835980.776-NODE-776-length-41294-cov-4.722205_pt1 | contig 41294 bp, 33 predicted proteins | sample MGYA00519943_ERZ835980 | MGnify/ENA primary metagenome ERZ835980 (study PRJEB31850, sample SAMEA3708791) | human gut metagenome | biome: human gut; feature: human-associated habitat; material: faeces | place: China | collected 2014 ... | reverse complement strand
AATGCGAATTTTTCGGAAAAAGCCATTGATAAAAGGAAAGCCGGATGATATAATAGTCGTGCAACTGACGCCCCGTTTCTGCGGAAAATGCAGAGAGGCATACATGACGGTGCCGCATAACAGGTGCGGGCGATGATGAAAATCAAAACCGGCAAGGTCTGCAAAAGGAAAGGGACGCGAAGCGATATATTATGAAACGGCGATACTGGAAGAAGGCACATTCGAGTCTCCGCTTCCGGCTTTAAAGCCAAAAACATATCTTGCCGATTCAAACGGACTTGCCCCGGGCTGGCGGTTTGATATACCAGTGCTTGAAAAGCTTGGCAATCCGTCAGCTCCGGCTTCGGCTTCAGCTTCTTCGAATTCCGACTCTGACTCAGATTCTGATTCTGGCACGGGCTCGGGCGAATCAAAACCCGCAGATATATTTTATCTCCTCCATTTCGGCGGCAGCAGTTATCGCATAAAAAATCTCGGGTTTGAAAACAGAAAAACCACTGATTTGTCGATAGAAGCGGTCGATATTACCGTGTGTGAAAGAAGCGCCGCGTTTCTTCTCACTGCAAAAGACGGCACAAAATATTATTTCGATGCCGACGGCAATATCATCTGCTCCGAGGACAGATTCGGCAGAAAAATCAAATATACATTCACTGTTATCGGGGGAAAACCGTATCTTTCATCGATAACGGATGATTTCGGCAGAAGCATTACTGTTACATATACCGGCGGTGCGATCGCCTCTGTAAGTGCGCCGGGAAATGCAACGGTTTCGTTTGCGACAGCAGGCTCCGATTTTTCAAGCCGCACCATAAATTCCATAAGCTATGGCGGCGGAGAAACGACCTCTTTTACATATCTGGAAAATTCAATCGGGAAATCGGCATTATACGGCAGATTCGATGTCGAAACAGCCGAAGAAGAAGTAATCGCGAGCGTGGAAACGGAATATCGCCTGATTTCACAGGTTACATATCCCAACGGCGACAAAACCGAATATGTATATGACACTATATATGCGGAGTGGGGTACGGATGGGCTTGAAGAGCTTTTCGCAATCTCATCGAGAAAAGATACTGTTTCGGACGCAGTCAAAAATCTGTATACTTACACCAACTGCAGCGGCTATTATACAATGCAGGCTCTTTCCGGTATAAGCGCAGAGGAAAGAGATATGTATTGGTCGGGCTTTACTTCCTATACAAACGATATCATATCGGGAAACAGAATAGTCCACTATACATTCAACGAGGATAATCTCTGCATAAACGAAAGCACAACGCACAAGCTGACCGACGGAAAGGAGCTTATGCTGAGCGAGACTGACACGACCTACAATTCATATAAGCTGAAAAGCGGTGTTGTATACAGAAATTATGGCTCGGGCGGAAGCGCATCGTGCGTATCATCGGAAGCTTTCTCCTATGACGCAAAAGGGAATATCACATCCCACCGCGATATCACGGGGAATATCAAATCGTATACATACGACCCGCTTTATTCTCTCGTTATAAACGAGGCTTCAAGGCAAAACAGCACCGCCGTTGTAACAAAGGAATACACACTTACGGATGACAAAAAGTCTGTGGCAACGGAAAAGCTCTTGGAAAATGACACTCTGATATCGCATTTCGACTATACATACAATGCGCGCGGAAATGTTGTGACAAGGACAGAACATCTCGGCATTGTCAATGTTATAACGAATTATACATACGGAGCAGAAATACCGTATCTTGCAAATACGGCTGTCAAAGATACACAATTTTCCGAGAGCTATACTTACGATGCTGCGGGCAGGAAGTTGACTGTTACCAACGCTCTGAATAAAACAACCGCCTCGGCTTATGACACGCGCGGCAGACTGCTTTCCGTGACATATCCGAACGGCAGTACGGAAAGCTACTCCTATAATATCGCGTCAAATACCAATACCGTGACTTCGCGCTCAGGGCTTGTGCTGATATACGCATATGACGGATACGGCAATCTGCTTTCCGTAAAGAACGGCGATGAGACGCTCGAAGCCCATACATATGACGAATACGGCAGACTCGCCTCTGATATAAAATATAACGGCGGCAAGACCGTATACGCATATGATGTGCTGGACAGGCTCGTTTCAAAAATCGAATACGACTCGTCAAATGCCGTTGTCATGCGCACAAATATCAGCTATTCCATATCGTCAGGCGGACTTTTCAAAACGCAGACAACCGTAGTGGGCGACAGCAATGCTCCCTCCGTTACTGTGGCGGAATATACGGATGGTCGCGGATTTGTCGTGCGCAAATCCCGCATGAACGGCAACGACGAGTATGCGGACAGCTACACATATGACAACTTCGGCAATGTTACCGCCGTGACTCTTCACTCGGGAGAAACGACAAGCTATACATATGACTGCATGGGCAATGTTACAAGCACAACCGATGCTCTCGGCAATATAACGACAAGTACATATGATTCCCGCGGAAATCTGCTCACCGCAACCGATGCGCGCGGTAATACTGCCATATATACCTATGATGAATTCGGCAGAAAAACAGAAGAAGTCACACCGCTTGAGGGCGGAACTTCGGGTGAGGCAATATATACATATGATATTCTCGGCAGGCTCACAGAGGAAAATCGCAGGATAGGCACAGCAGGAAGTGCAACATATTCGCGCACGGTGAATGCCTATGATGACATGAGCAATCTGATTTCAACCAAGGCATACGAGGGTGAAGCGGAAGCGCTTGTCAGCACATATACATATGATGCGGCGGGCAATATGCTCACCATGACGGTAGGCGGAAAGACAACGAGCTACACTTATGACCTCTTCGGCAGAAAAACCAAGATAACAGACGCACTCGGCGCAGAGGAAACATATACATATCGTCTTGACGGCGCCCTCATCGAAAAGAATGACCGCAACGGCACAAAATTCACATATACATATGACAGCATGCTCCGACCCGTAGAGGATAAAGCAGAGAAAGACGATAAGACACAGGTAATATCATATGCCTACACAGCCACAGGCGCCGTGCGCTCCAAGGCAAACGAAACCGCAACATTGCTCTATACATACGATAGCCTCGGCAGAGTGGCGTCGGAAACGGAGATAAGCGGCAATACCTCCGCGAAAAACGAATATTTCTATAATTCGCGCGACCTGCGCACAGACCATAAACTGTACAGAAATGACCTGCTCGTCAGCTGGATGGGATATGAATATGACGCTCTCGGCAGAGTAATATCCGCTTGTACCAAGAAAGAAATAAGCGTTCCCACATATCCCGATTACAGCGGAAAATGGCATGTTGTGCCGTCTTCGGGCAGTGAATATGATATGTACTTCACTCTGTCAGATACACCTCCGGAAATACACAGCGTGGAGATTACGGATACACGCACAAACACCAAGAAGTATTTCTATGTTCCACAGGAGTGGGAATTGGATGAGGCGGATGGCGCTTATCATAGCGGTACAGTCACCCATGACGGAACGAATTTCACGGGAACATACGGAATATATCAGGAGTTTGAAAACGAGAGCCATGTATATAACTATACGCAGATAACAACATATCCCGCGAGTGGCTTGTCGGCAAATGAATATTCCGAGCGCATCTATATTTTCAATGATAATAATGAAATCGAATATACTGTATATGTAAAAAGGTTGTCAGATGGCGGTATAGAAAATGAACTTACAAATATCGTTTATATTCGCGCGGGCTCACATGATTTGGGCGAAAACAGCTTCTTTGCGCCGACATATCATACGGAAATCGTTTCGCATGAGCCGTTTGTAAGATATACATACGATGCCGTGGGCAACCGCACAAGCGAGATAAAGGACGACGGCAGTATCGTTACATATACATACAACGCGGCAAATCTGCTGAAAACCATGATAACAACTGTAGGCAATGAGATTCAGCAGAGTGATACATATACATATTATCTCGATGGCAATGTAAAGAGCATCAAAGATAAAAATAATGCAGAGACAATATATACATATGATAGCCTCGGCAGAATAAAATCCGAAGAAATAACACTTGACGAAACGAACCAATGTATGATATCATATACATATGACAGTGCAGGCAACCGCGCGACCAAGGAAAGCAACGGTACTACGACAACATATACATATGATGAGAATAACCGACTGACAACCGAATCAACTTCCGTGCAGGCAAAGACATATACATATGATGCCAACGGTAATCAGCTGGATGCTATGGTCGATGCCAACTATGCAGGCTCATACAAATATGACCTCTGGAATATGCAGGTTGAATATTCACTGGACGGCGTGGGAAAGGTATATTACACCTATCGCCCCGATGGACTGCGCCGCTCGGTGCAGGGCAGAGTGCATATATGGGATAGCGGTAATATAATTGCCGATATCGGCACGGAAACTGTATATTATATCCGCGTATTGACGCTCATATATGCCAAGAAAGGCGAGACAAAGACATATTATCGCTTCAATGGGCATGGCGATGTGATAGCGCTTGCGAACTCAAACGGTGCGATAATCAAGCGATATAAATATGATTCTTTCGGCGTTGAGGAAAACCCGGGCATATTCGATACGAATGTATTCCGCTACTGTGGCGAGTACTACGATGCAGAAACAAAAACTATATACCTGCGCGCAAGATACTATGATGCGGAGACGGGCAGGTTTACTCAACAAGATGGGTGGAGCTATGCTGTACCCGGCTTCCTCTTATCGCTGAATCTGTATACTTATTGCGGCAATGATCCTGTAAATCATATAGACCCCAGTGGGCACTTCTTAAAAAAGCTAGGCAATAAGATAAAAAATACTGCATCTGCTATTTGCAATTCAATTTCAAAAGTGGTTTCTTCTGCAGCTAAAACTATTGAAAGAACTGTGAACAATATTGTCAGCAATGTGAAAACATTGGTAAACGGTGTTGCAGACGGTATTGGCAGTGCGATTTCGTGGGCGAAAAATGATATAAGTACGGAAGAGCTTGGAACACAACTTAAAGAAACCGCGGCAGAAGTTGCCGAAACGGTTTCGAGTAATATTGTGGACGAAATTGCATCTATAATTGAATACAATACAGATATTTTAGATGCAACTTATACGGTTATAGAGGAATTGGTACCGCCTGTCGGAGAATTGATAGACACGCTAAAAGATTTTCACTATAATAGAAACGATAACCAGCCGATAGAGGAACTGCCGCAAACATTATCAGAAGCACAAAGACTCTATGATGAGAATGGATCATGGATTATTAAAGATAAGAGCGAAGCATTATGCCACCAACACACTGCCGGCGATACTCCAAATATAAAATTTTTGAGTAGTGACGGTCATCGTGAAGTAATATACGGTTCTGACGGTCGTATAGTAACTGCACCGGAAGATATAGGAACATATAACTATTCATCTACAAATACTTTATTGGGAAAAATGGGGCATTTTTTCGCAGATATGCTCCCGTGGTATTTATGGGGAAATACACCTGATGACAGCACGACAATATATGATAGAATCAATATGTCGGCAGGTGGGGCTGTGCGAAGCCTTTGGAGGTAATATGAAAAGAATTATCAGTATTTTGCTATTACTAATCTTGATTTTTACTATGGTTACATCATGCGGTAAATTGGGTTCAAGACGATATGTCCTTGATGTCCTTGATGCCATGGATAAAGGCGATGATGAAAGATTTTATAAACTCTTGGAAGATAAAAGCTATGACATAAACAGAAATCCAAACTTACTTATTGACAGAGTTGTATTTTTCTTTCCATGTGTAGATAATCCGCTTGAAAAAGCTTGCAGGCTTGAACGGTATGATTATGTTGAGGCGTTATTGAATCGCGGTGCAGATCCGAATGCAGTTTGCACTTTGGGAGCGCTTATTTTGTCTGTCTATAATATGGGAAGTGAAAATGGGATTAAAAACGCTGTAGCAATAGTTGAACTTTTACTAAAAAATGGTGCAGATCCTGATGGCGCGAGAACAGAGACATATACGGCTCTTGAGGTTGCTGCTATATTTTCTGATAACAATGATTCATACAAAATAGCAAAGCTACTTATTGAATATGGTGCAAGCGAAAAATCGATAGAGCGAGCGTATAAAAGAGCTATAGTATTTGAAGCCCCACAGGAATTTTTGGATTTATTGAAGCCCGACGAATAAAAAAGAGCGGTGCGCCTGTCGCCCACCTTGACAGGCGCGCCGCTCGGTGCAGGGCAGAGTGCATATATGGGATAGCGGTAACGCCTCGGAGGTAATATGAAAAGAATTATCAGTATTTTGCTATTACTAATCTTTGTTTGTACTATGGTTACATCATGCAGTAAATTGGGCTCAAGGCAATATGTTCTTGATGTCCTTGATGCCATGGATAAAGGTGACGATGAAAGATTTTATAAGCTCTTGGAAGATAAAAGCTATGACATAAACAGAAATCCTAATTTACTTATAGAAAGAATGATATTATGGTGCGATCTTCGCGATAATCCAATTGAAAAAGCGTGTATGCTTGAAAGATATGATTATGTTGAGGCTTTGATAAATCGAGGCGCAAACTTAAACGCTGCTTGTAATTTCGGAGCACTGATTTATACTATTTTTTATATGGAAAGTGAAAGCGGAAAGGAAAATGCAGTTGCTATCGCAGAACTTTTATTGAAAAATGGTGCGAATCCTGATGGTGAAAAATCTCAGTCGTATACTGCTCTTGAGGAAGCTGCGAGAATGTGGAAATATAAAAATTCATATCAGATATGCAAGCTGCTTATTGAATATGGTGCAAGCGAAAAATCTATAGAGCGAGCGTACAAAAGAGCTATAGTATTTGAAGCCCCGCAGGAATTTTTAGATTTATTGAACCCTGACAAATAAAAAAGAGCGCAATATTATCGCCACGATAGGTTGCGCCGCGCGGCATAAGGAGGTAGATTTATGGCAGGAAAAAATGCTACTTGCAGTAAAGTTTATAAGATATCCAGATTTCCCGTGAACGAAAAATATGAAATGTCACTTCGTGATGAACCATATGGAATGCAAAGCCATACACTGGATTTGGGCGAAAAAATAAGTTTTGATAAGGTTCCGATATTTTATGTTACAAGAAGCAATAAGCAATTACCAGACAATCTTACAAATCCACTTTCATGGCTCGTTTTTTCAAAGCGAACGGTTGACTTACTTGCTCCTTTATGGGGAGATAATGTGCAATATTTAGATGTCAATGTGTTTTATGATGATGGCGGAGAAATCGATGACAAATATTATGCAATAAACATACTTGATGTAATAAAACGCTCAATAAATCTAAAATTATCATCGTATTTTGATATGGGCGGTTGGAAGAGTTTTGTAAAAGTTAATTTGTATGAAAAATGTGTTATCGGACATCATGCTTTTAAAGTGAAAGAGTCTATTATGGCATCTTTTTTCTCCGGCGAGACAGTGAAAATAATAAGAAAAAACAAGCTTACCGGATTCAATTTTTATGAGGTACCTTTATCTTAGACATCAATAAGGAGGAAATGATTTTATGAATAGCGACACGAAGAAATTTTTAAAAACGGTGCTCATAGTATTATTGGTTATTGTCGTAATTGCGTTTCTTATTTTTGCTGTATTATCTTTTAGCTTAGATAGAGTGAGGAATAAATTATCAAAGTTTCCTGTTTCTGACGGATATCGATGGGAATGTCAGGAATTTGATATGAATTTTGAATGTAAAATGATGGATTCCGGAATCAAAATTTTTCGTGGAGAAGCTGTTATCAATGGCACATTGTATGAAGTTGCTGACGCTAGAGTGCATACTTGCACAAAGACAAAGGGCAGGATGGAATTTTATGTAGCATATTCCGGCTTTGCCAATGAATTTTTAATATTTAAATATAAAATCAAGGGAGACAAAATGATTTGCAAAGTTCAAACAGACGAGTATGGTGTTGCTCCCGAGAACGGAATACTTACTTTTGTCAAAGTACCGATAGATCCCGAGAAATAATTAAGTGGCAATCAGCTTGATGCACGGTAGGCGCGACTATATCATCCCCCATTGATAGGCACGCCGCATGGTGTAAGCGGAGGTAGAACTATGAAAGAAAGCACAAGACACTTTTTAAAAGTTACAATTATAGCTTTAATAGTTGGCAGCTTGGCTATGTTATTATTTTTTGCGGTGCTGAAACTTTGCTTTGGCAGAGACGACACCTCATTGCCGATTTTTACACCATCTGAAGAATACCGATGGGAATGTCAAGAGATTGATATGTTTGTAATATATCATGAAGATGCCTATTATGAAGCCGGAATAAAATTGGGCGAAACAAGCTATTCTTTGAATGTCGGTACTCGCGGGCACAGGATAGAATTTGAACTTCTATCCGGAACCGACATAAATCACAAATCTCTATATCTTATATTAAATGCAGAAAAAACAGAAGATAGTAAAATTACATTTAAGGTATTGAGTGATGACTTTAATCTTGCTCCCGAGAGCGGAATACTTACTTTTGTCAAAGTACCGATAGATTCCGCAAAATAATTTAGTGGCAATCAGCTTGATGCACGGTAGGCGCGACTATATCATCCCCCCGATAGGTTGCGCCGCTCGGTGCATGGGCAGAATGCATATATGTGATAGAGGCAGTATCATCGCCGAATATCGGCATGTAAACCTTATATCAGAAAATAGGATGGTTCTGCAATTGCAGAACCATCCTATTTTTATTGGCTAGCATAGCCGATTTTTCCATTATTCGCGGGTAAATACATAGAAATAAACTCTGCCTCCGCCAAATGAATAGTCGCCGCATTTCCATTCTTTGAAAAGATATTCTTTGCCGTTAATCGTTTTTATTTCGTATGCAGACGCGGTCTTTTCACGCCTGTTCAGAACAAATCCTTTCGTCCATACGGAGGTGACGCTGCTTGTTCCGTTTTGGGTTGCCGATACAAACGCTCCGTTTTCTTTGAACTCTACCGAGAGCGCAAACAAATCTTCCTCTTTCAAGTTCTGCTTGTCGGGGTCGAAGCTTTCTTTGTGAATAACAAAATCCCGCACTTTCCATTTGCCGAGAACAGCAGTGTCATTTACAAACGGGTAGTCGATATTGTCGCATCTTCTGAATTCTTCCTGCGAAACATAGCGTCTTTCGTCTGTCTTTTCATATACCCATATCTCGGGAGTTTCAAATCCGATACCGCTGTCGCCGCAATCGGTCATCTCAAGGAAAAGAAGCTTGTGTCCGTAGATGTTTTCGATTGTATAATGATTTGCATACTGTGTATTCGGCTTGGGTCCGCCCGTAAGCAGCGTCCCTTTTGTCCAGCCGTCTACTGCCCAATAGCCCTTGCCGCCGTCGATGAAATACAGCTCGTGGAGCCAAGTCGAGTGACTGCATTTCGGCTTTCCGTAGATAAACTGCTCGCGCGTCGGCACAATGTCAACAACTTTCCACTTTCCGCATACTTCGGGGTCGTCCGTAAAGGGCGCATTTGATTTTTTGTCGGAATACAAAGGCTCTTTTGCTTTCCCGCTTACGGAAACTTTGAGCTCAACTGTTCCGTCATCGTGATAAATTTCATAATAAGCACCGCAAACCTTATAATCCGAGCTTTCAAGATGTCTGATAATAGCTTTGTATGCTTCGTCAAGCTCATTTTCCTTACAGCAGAGGGAAGCGACATTATTTCCGAAAGTAAGTGTCTTTTCGCTGCATGCGCTGTTCTTTGGCAGGCTGCCTGTGATTTCCGCGCATGCGGCAAGGTCAAAATCGGATTCTTTATATTCCGTTTCATAATTGATTATGATTTTTCGCCTGCCTATGATGGCTTTCGGCAATTTTTCCGCAATGTCGGCGGCTTCGCGCAGAGCATCCGCTTTTGAACCGTAAAATCTGCGCACAAAGGCAATACGGATTTCATCCGTTTCTCTGATAATAATATTAAACATATTTGACTCTCCTTTTGTAAGACTGTTTTTTATAGATTCGATTCTTTTCAGCTGTTTTTCGGTATTTTCGATGAGTAAATTCAATTCCGTAAGCTTTGCATTCAGTATCTCGGTGATTTTATCGCGGTTATCGACCGAAAGCTGTACTTTTATCTCATCGAGAGAAAAGCCGAGTTCCTTTAAGGCAATTATACGGTAGCAATCCACCAATTTTGAAGCGGAATAATACCGATATCCTGTGAATTTATCAATCTTATCCGGAATAAGAAGCCCTTGCGCATCATAATAGCGCAGAGCTTTTACAGATATATTGCACAGTTTTGATAATTCGCCTATCCTATACATAATCTTTTCCTTTCTTTCGGATTTTGCAATCGCAAAAACAGCGCTGTTTCTTGCTTGCAAGTCAAGTGTATCATTACAGTTAGGAGGAGAGTCAAGAGGTTTTTGAAAAATTTTTGAAATTATTTTAAATCAGCCGAAGGCAGGGAAGAGTGGGTTAATTTTTCAGGACAACATATGTTGTAGGCATTTCGAGCGGATGCCACGAGGTACTCAGAAAATTTCGCTCTATAAGTATCGCGGCGGGAATGCATACGGCATTGACAAACTTGTCCATGCCGGCAATACCCGCAACCTGACTTTGCAAATGTTTCGGCGTGTGCGCACTTAAAATCCGCGCGGCGGTTTTATCCATATCGTGAATGATTCCGATAAGTTCCGTGTTTATAAATTCTTCCGCAATAGCACAAATCTGACGATACTGCTCGGCGGTATATACGGGAACTGTCGCTTTGAAAGAGCCGTTTTCTCTGATTACATAGCCGTTTTTTATCATGTCGGCAACTGCTTCAAGGTCATATTCACCAAAGCAGCCCTCTCTGCCACTGCAAATATCGCAGAATATATTGATATATCGGTCATTTCCGTAAAAATCACGGTGATTGCCCTTGCCGCCTTTCAGATAGTCAAAGAAATAAAGGCTATCCTCATGTTTGCTGTCAACGCCGCAGTAAGAGAATATATGCTTCTCACTGAGCTTCTCCACAAACCACATGTACGCGGATTCCCCCCAACCTGTTTGAGGCGCATCCGTTTTGCCGCAATCAATGCCGCTGATCATTCGGAAAAGGACGGTACAAAGTTGCCAGCGTAAAGTATTATCCGAAAAATCGCTGCCGATAAACCCGATTTTCTTGTATTCAGACATTCTGTTTTCTATAAAAGATTTTATTTTATCTGCAATCTTTTCATGATACTTTGTGACAGCGCACTCAATCTCATCTGCACACTCAGCTGTAATTACAATTATGTTTGCCTTGTAGTGTGCGCCGTCTCTGATGATTATTTTTTTGCTTTCCAGCTCTTTTATTTCATCGTCCAGATAGGGAAGAGGTATGCCTGTTTCAAGACTTATCTGCTGAGCTGTCAGGGTGTCATTGTAGCAGGCGCTGACGATGTTCTGCCTGATTTTGTTTTGCATAAATCCCCCAAATTGATTCGGTCCCTGTCCGCTGTACATTGGAATCAAAGTCTTGGGATTGTAGCTGAGTTCTCCGAGATTTCTTTCCATATTCATTCCTTCTTTCAATATCTTTCTTGATTTAAAAAGCAGATACTTTACCATGCTTTCGGATATTGTGAGCAAATCCGATATTTCAGAGCAGGAACGCCCATCAATATAATACAAAATCGTTGCTTTGCGGTATTTTTCGGATAGCAATGTCAACTCGCGGCGAAGAAGATATATATCACTGCCGTCATCTTCCGGTAATTGCTCTTCATCAGGGATATCTTCAGGTAGCTCGCATGTGGTATTCTTTTGCTTTTTCCTGCACCACTGTTTATATACATTTCCCGCAACACCCCACATGAAAGCATAAAACGCTTTGTCATTGCGGATATTGTCAACCGATTTCATCAGCTCAAGCAAGATATCCTGCGATAAATCTTCAGCTTCCGCCTGCGAGGGCGTTTTGGCTCTGCAATACGAATAGATTGTTTTTGACATCTCCGCGATTTTCTCATTAAGCCCGTTTTCGTCCATTTGCTCACCTCCTTATAGGTTTTTCAGAAGCTTCTGCCTTAATAGTGAAAGAAAAATGATTTGGTTAATGTTTTTATAAAAATTATATCATATTTTTTGAAATTTGTCCATTGCAAATCTCGCGAGAGCGATTTTACGGCTTACCGACAAAAAACAATGGCTGACCGCTAAGGTCAGCCATTGAAAATTCGCAACTTATTTCAGTCTTGCCTAAAATACGGTTCCGTTCTTCCTCCGCTATAATATGCAAAGATTTCGGGTTTATTGATGATTTCTCTTGCAAAAATCAGCAAGGCTACAAATGACGGTGTCGGCCAGAATTGATATACCGTTTGCACTTCGTCATCCATTTCAAGCTGCAAAGTAGAAACAAGATGATATTTTTTGAGCGTTTTCAGTATTTCATCTGCCTTTTGAGCATCTATGCCGAGTTTTTTGACAAGCAGCATCGGCGTGAATGATTTTTTCGTGTCGCGCTGGTTCAGAAAAACACAGGCATCGAAAAAAGCTTTATCTGCCATATCCTTAAAAAAGGTGTGGTAATCTACACCATTGAAGTAAGCGTCGTTTGTGCTGCGAGGATTGGGAACAAGCAGAAAGTATTGACTGCAATTGGCGATTCCCATGCGGGTAAAGCCTTCGTCACGCATAACCGATGAATAGTGCTGAGCGCTACAATCGATTTCTTTTTCATAATCCTCAATACTGCCTTTATCGGTATATTTCGGATACGGCATAAGCGCGCGTTCTATATCATAGCAAAGATTGAAAGCGGCTTTTATCTTTTGCTCATCGGGAGTCTCAATTATCTTTTTCATCAGGGTCGATTGAAGATTGCTATCGGAAGTGTTTCTGGAAAAAAGACTGTCAATGGAAACGGCAAAGAAATCCGCGATTTTCGGAAGCAACTCGATATCGGGCACTCCGCCGTTTTCCCATTTTGATACAGCCTGCGTGCTGACACCGACATATTTTGCAAGTTCCTCCTGCTTTACGCCTTTTTCCTTGCGCAATGACGCGATTTGTTTTCCTATCGTTTCAATACCCATAAAAATTTCTCCTTTGATAATATTTTTTGAAAGCCGCTTTCGTTGCCTTAATTATAACACAAATCGCGGTTGATTTCAATGGAGACGGAATTTACAAAAATCAATCCGCAGTTGACTTTCGCCTGACCAAGGGCGGGGCAATTGCACAGCTTGACAGTTAAAATTCATATTCAATCCTGCCGCATCTACGACAAAACAGTCGAAATTTATTGCTTTTATCCGGATTTTTCTTTATAATATAATTACAGTCGAAAAAATTATTATCGCAACCCAACCTTTTCCCGTATTTTGCGCACTTATAGGCGAACCCCCACAAAATAAAGAAAGGACGCTTTATGAATAACCATTTTGACAAAACGGACGAAGTGCTTGTCGAGCTTACACTTCTCGGAGACGGAACTGCATATGAAGAGCTTGTTACCCGTTATCAGCGCGCGGTGATGGGAACGGCTTACAAGGTGACGAAAAACAGATTTTCCGCGGAGGATGCTTCGCAGGACGCGTTTGTTTCCGCATGGATGAATCTCTGTGAGCTTCGCGACGCTTCAAAATTCGGCGCATGGGTCTGCTCGTTTGCGAAAAACTGCGCGAGAACACTCGAGCGGCATTATCGCGCGGCGATACCCGATATCAGTCTTGACACGCTCGAGGGCTTTGAGATCGCGGACGAGGATGAACCCTTTGCCGAAGATGACCTTGAAAATGTCCGTCGGTCGGTCGATTTGCTCAGCGAAAAGATAAGAGAAACCGTCCGCCTGCATTATTTCGAGGGAAAGTCCGTTGCGGAAATAGCGGAGATGCTTTCCGTTCCCGTCGGGACTGTCAAGTGGCGCCTTTCGGAGGGGAGAAAACAACTGAGAAAGGGTTACGGTATTATGGAGAAAACATACAACGAAAACGAAAGCCTCGTTGCCCGCGTCATGCGTCAGGTCGAGGCGCTCAAGCTGTGGCAGCTCAAAAACGACAAAACCGGTTTCGAAGAAGAATATCGCGCCGTTCTTGCAAATGTCGAGGCGCTTGAAGATTCAAAAGAAAAAAGTTCTATGCTCGCCGATACTCTTCTGCGCGGCTATTGGTGGCTTCCGGGCGAAAAGAATAAAGAAGTTTTTGAGAAAATCAAAAAATCCGCCGAGGACGGTCATAACGAGGATGTTATGATGTCGGTCGCCGATGAGGAACATGAAAAATATTCCGGCGAGGAAAGAATCAGATTTATGCGTGAAACGCAGATACCTTATTACCGCGATGGCGGCTATCCGAAAACGCTGGCTTATGTATGGTTCTGGCTCGGACATGAATACCGCGAAAAGGGAGAATACGAGGAAGCTATCCGCTGCTTTGAGCAGGTGATGGATATCCTCACGCCCTCTGACGTATATTATGCAAATGCAAAGGCTGCCATTGAGGGAGAAAAGCGCTCTATCGCAGCCGAAAAGAATCCTGATGTCATCCGTTACAATTCCGATGTTTCTGGCGAGGTTTACAAGAAAATCGACGGCAAGTTATATTTCTGGCAGCAGCCCGGATACGGCTATGACACAGAATCTGCGGAGGGCGGGCTTTTCTTTAATATGTCCATATGCGACAGGATGATGCTTGACGAGAGCATGAAGACGGGAGATATTGTTACATCGTCGGACGGAATCACGCTCACATATCTGAAAAACGATGGCGCATGCGATACGCCCGCAGGGCATTTTGAAAACTGCTCCGTATATGTTGTCGACGGTGAGCGCTATGGACTTACTCATTGCGAAACATGGCTTTGCGACGGCATCGGCATCGTCCGCCAGAACGTAACAAGGTATGACGACTCATACGAATGGGTGCTTTCGTCATATAAGACGGGCGGCAAAGGCGGGCTTCTCCCATTTGAGGCGGGCAACCACTGGGAATATGCGCTTGCCACCCCGGAAACGCTCAGAATAACGGAAAGAGAAAACATTTTTGAAGTTACCGCATGCGATGCCGGCTCCGTGACGCTTTCGAGCATGAACTTTATGGCTGTGACAGGCTATTACGACACATGGGAGGGCAAAACGGCAGAGGCGAGGTACTGTTACTGCAAGAATATAACCTCCGACGACGAAATTCTCTGCGATGTGAGCGGTGCGATGAAGCGTGCCGAGGAGCTCGCCGTAACAAAGCGGCAGAAGCTGCACACTGCCATAGCAAACAAGGTAATGCGCCGCATTTTTGAAACCGATCCCACAGCCAATCCGGATTATACGGAAAAAGGCAGATGGAATTTCTTTGAATACGATGTGATAAAAAAATCCGATGGCAAAATCAGCTATGACAACCTCCGCAAATACAGCTTTGAATGGAAAGACATGTCGGATTGCGGCAGGAAATGCGTCGGATACAAGGTGCTTTACAGCTTCTTATTTACAATTTTGCAGGATGCGGCAGGCTGTCTGTGGTCGGATAAATGGCAGGACGGCTATCATTTCGACGAGAGAAAATCGGGTAAATATGTCACAAAGAATTTCAATGTCAAGGGCGGCGAAACGGTTATTACGCCTGCCGGAACATTTGAAAACTGCCTGCGAGTCAGCTTCGATTTTCAGGCGTGGGGATATTTCTCCGGCAGAAGCGAATATCTCTTTGCGGACGGTGTCGGAATAGTGCGCTTTGAGCATCCTTACGGAGAAGACAAATGCGCCGTATGGCAGCTGACGGAATATAAAGGCACAGGCAAAGGATTTTTCCCCACCGACGACGGACTTTTCCGCAGATATGAAGCAGATGCCCTTTCGGACGGCTGGCACGGCTCTGTCGAATACACATTCGATGAAGATGAAACCGGCACGGTTATGTTTAAGGACGCTCTCGGCAATCAGGACAGAGCGGACTATGAGAAAATGAAGAAAAAATAAAGGCACGGAACTAAACAGAAAGTTGATATAAAAACAAAACGGCTGACCATGGCGGTCAGCCGTTAAATTTTGCGGTGAGAAATGAAAGGGAAGAGAGCGGAATTGCATGACAGAGAAAGCCTCGGCAGGGAAGAACTGCCGAGGCTGAGTTTATTTTTTAACAGTATATATATCCAATGCCGCACCGTATCTTGAAAATGCTTTTATCTCGGCATAATTATTACCGTACTTTTTGCGCGCATAATTATCTGTAGCTTCCCAAGCCGCAGATATCAATTCCTTTGGCGTTTTTTGCAAATCGGAGTGTGCGCCACGCTTCATTCTATGTAGCCTGAATTTCATTTTATCGGTGAATACCTCTTCAAAATCTTCGGCAACTTCATTGTACGGGGACTCAAAATATTGCAGAAGCACCGTTCTGTAGTCAATATTAAACGCGGTACTTTGATAATTATGACTTTCAAGATATTTGTAATAATAGTCGCTGATATCGGATAAAACGGCATTACAATGCTTGTTTTGCTCCGATTCGTCTTTCGTCATAGGCATTCTCGGGGAGCCGAATCTGATAAGTTTTCCTCCGGGTTTCAGCACACGAAATATTTCTTTGATAACGAGTTCCGGCTCATCGACAAGATGTATCATAGCGTTTTCAATCACTATATCCATACTGTCATCCGGAAGCATAATATCATAGGCATTCATCTGTGCGAGAATGAGATTATTATATAGTCCTTTGGCGCGTTTTGCCGCTGTATCTAACATAACTGCCGATATATCTGCGGCAATCGTATAGATTCCGTTTTTTGCAAGAGGGATAGAAGCAGTGCCCAAGCCTGCGCCTAAATCGAGAACATTGATTTCAGTGCCAAACTTTTTTGCGATTAAATCACTGCAAGCGGCATATACACCGTATCGCTCGGTATTGTTTGCATCCCAGTATGTAACCTCCGGTTCAAAATCTTCACCGATGTCATCATAACCAATGTACTGCTTGTCTCCGTCAAGCTTTACAGAAGCATCACTGCAAAATCGATATATCAGGTTAATAAAAGGAATTTCATATCCGCAAGTATTGCATTGCGGCAGCAAAGTTTTTGACCTGCATTTCGGGCATAAATAATAATGTTCCATTTTTTCCTCTTTGTTATTACTTCGTAAATCCAAAATATTCGGCGACCTCGTTTGCGGTAGTATCTATGCTTGTATGATTGTTCCAGATAATGTTTTTAATACCAAGCTCGGTGACCCAATCGGGGATATTCGATTCAGCAGGGGTAACGCATTCATAAGCATGCTCTATAATTTGCCGCTTTTCTTCATCGCTCAAATCTGTCCGCCCTGCAACAGTATCGCGTATATTTTCATGGTCGGGACGGTTAAACCAATCAAAAGAAGTGCTCTGATTGCAAAGATGGACCGCATTTGTCGCGATCGGAGCAATAGCATAATAATCAATATCTCCCTCGCAAATGATAACCTTATGCAAAGAAGAAAGCTGAATAAGCTCGGCGACCATCATCGGCGTCATTTCCGCTACGAAATGAACTTCACGCTCTGCAATCACCTCTTTGGGCAGCTCCCAAAAGCTTTTGACTCCGTATTCTTTTTCAAAGTCACGGCACATATAGGGCTGGTCGACGGGATTGGCTGATTTCATCTGACGGTTTCGGCTTTCGTCGGTACTGTAAACATAGAAACCGTATTTTTCACTTAACCGATTTGCTATGGTTGTTTTTCCGCTGCCCCAGATAAAGTATACATTTTTTAATTTGTTTTTGATAATGCTGTCTGCAATATTCATATGTTACCTCACAGTTTTTTCAAAACGCTATCAATTCGCATTGAATAATAAGTAGTCAAAGGTGCGGTCAGCGGTGAAACCCGATGGATTCCCGACACATCGTGAAGCCCGTAGGTGACTGTACGAAGAGCTTTTTTCCGCTTTCAGTATAGCATAAAAACGCTTGGAAGTCAACTCATTTACAACGCAAAGGCTGCATTGCAGTAGACAAAGAAAAAGCGGTCGAAACAACTGTGGGTTGTATATTGCGCCTGAAAATAAACATTGCGGTTCTTGATATCAATGGTGAAGCATGGTATAATGTAACCAAGATAAGCGCTTATCAATCTAAATGAAAGTGGGAACACAATATGCAAATAAATTTGAAAGACAAACTGCGTTCATTGCGCTTGCAGAAAAATATCACACAAGAAGCACTTGCTGGTCATCTCGGCATTACACCGCAATCGGTCGGAAAATGGGAGCGCGGCGAAGGCTTTCCCGACATTACGCTCTTGCCGCGCATTGCATTTTATTTTGACATAACGGTGGATGAGCTTTTGTGCGTGGATCAGGTAAGAGTTGAAGAAGCAATTGCTGAATATGAACGGCAAGCCGCCATTTATCAAAAAAACGGTGAGAACGACAAGAACCTTGAATTATGGGAACAGGCGTATGCGGAATTTCCGAACGATTGCCGCGTGATTGAAGGATTGATGTTTGCGATAAACAGAGATGCGGTCTATCCGTGTCCAAAGGACAAGGCAGAATGTATTATTTCACTCGGAGAGAAGCTTTTACAAAAAACCACGGACGCAAGGCAAAGAGAAAACGCACTTCAGTGCCTTTGTTACACTTATGATGGTATTGACAAGGAAAAAGCTCTTTATTATGCAGATATGTGCGGCGGTTTTTATGTGACAAGGGAGGAACTCCGGGCGATTATTTTAGACGGCGAAGATGGAGTCAAGGCGTGCCAAAGCTATATAGACTCTCTGATCCACACGGCAACAATGACTGCTTTGAGAATGACATCAAAAATTTCTTTTTCACACGAGGAAAAAATCGAGGTGTTTCGGTTTGCAATTGACATTATGGAGCGTTTATATGCGGACGGAAACGTAGGATTTTGTGCGTCTTACCTGTCGCTTTTTTACTCTATGATAGCTTCTGAGTACGCACAAATGCACGATTTGCAAAAAACGCTTGACGCTTTGACAGAGAGCTGCCGCTATGCGGTTATTGAAGCGAATCTGAAAGATATGGATTATACAGCACCTATGGTGAATAGATTAAAGTACAAAAAAGCGGATACGTCCAAGAATTACAAAGGGAACGCCTGCAATCTCAGATTAAAAGCATTGGAGAACAGACAATTTGATTTTATCAGAGAGGAAGATGCGTTTAAGAAACTCATTGTAATGCTGGAACAAAACACAGAGTAAATTTTGAATAGGCAGTAGTCAAAGAAAAAGCCTTCCGAAAAAGGAAAGCGGCTTGTGCTGTAAATGCGGCACAAGCCGCATTTCTGCCGTCAGGGGATTTTTCAGAAGTGGTGAACAAAAGCCGATTATAAGCAAAAAATCAGCCGAAAGTGGAGAGAAAGCCCTCATTTTCGGCTGATTTTTGGTCGGGATGACAGGAGTCGAACCTGCTTGGGCCAGTTCCCAAACGCTAAAAACCTGATTTTTTGCGTGATTTTACGGGCTTTTCGGGGCTTTTTAGTCCTGGTGGACTGCTTTCGTGTGCTCTTCGCGGCATAAAATCCGGGTAGTCCGAAGCCGTAAGTGGTCAAAGGTGTGGTCAGCAATCAAGTGAGAGCATTTCGCTTGCCATGGCATCACAGAGTTTAGTGTCAATGGATTCGCTGAACATTTCAAGAAACACGGCATGAATGACCTTTGCGATTTCGTCTGCGGACATGCCTTTTCGGATGCGTGCAAAAATTATCTCGATTTCGAAGTCATATTCATCTGCCGGGCAGCACATCCCAAGCAACCCAATCGGATCGGCTTTATCCACAACGGACTTTATAATATCTTTAGTCATTCGCGTGCCTCCGTTCAAGATGCTTTTTTCTGCCTTCAGTATAGCATAAAACCGCTTGGAAGTCAACTCAATTCACAACGCAAAGGCTGAGGTGCAGTAGGCAAAGAAAACGGATTTTCAAATTCCGTAGGCACATCACGAAACGGCGGTCGGGTCAAGCAGGAACCTTTCGATGCCGACGGAGCATGCGGCAAAAATTCGTATTTATACCTTTTTATCAGATGTTGCACCCGAGGGACAGGCAAAAACGCCTGCCCTTTTTCTATCGGAACAATACCCCAAAAATACGGCGGTATAGTTCCGAACATTGTTCCGATAGAACTTCAAAAAACTTATTTTGCGCCGCAGTAGGCAAAGAAAAAAGCACATTTACACACAAAACGGCACTTGCGCTCTTGACAAATCTCCTATCATAGTATATAATTAAACTTGATTACAAATGATAGGCGGTATAGCATGAAAGATTTGATCAAAGCAATCCGTACTGTGGAAAATATGAATCAGGAGCAGTTTGCGTCTTCCCTTGGCACAACGCCGCTTTCCATCAATCGTTGGGAAAACGGAAAAACACTCCCGAATCGTATGGCGCAGACGCAATTATATAATTTTTGCAAAGAACATTCGATTGATGTCGCAAAACTCATTGTTGACACCAAGGCATACGCCGATACAGATAACAGGCTGATCCTCTATCACGGATCAAAAAAAGGAATTACCGGGGATGTTGCACCGATCAGTCGAGAGGAATGTGATTTCGGTCGCGGTTTCTATATGGGAACCAGCACGCTTCAACCGCTGACGCTGATCTGTAATGAGGACAAACCCAAGTTCTATGCAGTCGAGCTTGATTTGACAGGACTGAAAGTGCTGACTGTCGATATCGGTATGGACTGGGCAATGCTGATTGCCTATCATCGCAAGGAGATGGAAAGTGCCAAAGGAACCGCTGTTTATGAGAAATATGCGCATATGGCTGACGGTTATGATGTGATTATCGGTTACATTGCAAACGACCGTATGTATACCGAACTTTTCCGCTTTTTTAATAAAACGCTCACCGACGTGGCGTTGATAAACTGCCTATCCGCACTTGATCTCGGCAAACAGTATGTTGCGATTTCCGAAAAAGCGTGCAGACAGATCAAAATACTGAAAGAAGAACCGCTTTCACCGTTGGAGCTTGCACTGCTCAAGGATATGAGTGCAGAAAGAAGAAAAGAAGGCGTGGCTCTGGCGGAAGAAATCGAGGTAAAGTACCGTCGGGAAGGCAAATTTTTCGACGAGATTCTGAGAGGCGAATGATATGTTGAATTCCTTACAAATGGCTCTGTGCGATACGCAAGGGCAACTGTTTGAGCTTGCAGCTGAACAGGGATACGCAAGTGAAGCATTCGTCAAGGCGTATATGACTTCGGCTGTTGCTGCTGATATGGATAAAGAGTTTCATCATATTCAATGGGCAGGCAAAGCGTATATCCTTTCGCGTATGGGGGATGAGCTTGCCGATCAGCTTGTCAAAGGCGGCGAGATTTACGATAAAGAAGCGCTGTATTGGATGGGCTATATCTACCGTTATTGGCACTTCTATACCGATGAGAGTAGTCGCGAGATCTATAAACAAGCCCCGGCAAAAACAATGAATGTGGTCTATCTTATGTACCACACCATGAGTCCCGAAATGGCAATTGATAGGCTGAGAGAGGCATGCGAACACGCTTGATAAAATAACAGGAGAAATCATTATGGCAAAGAAAGCAGAGAAAGAGGAAATCAACCTTGATAAAATCTCTATTTCTGATATAACAATCCAAGAACAATCTCAGAGATGTATGCAGCGTATAACACATGAAAAAGGATAAACGGGAGCAGTTAAAAGCATAAATCAAAACATCTGCCTAATTTTAATTAAAAATGTGTTGGCGGAAGGAGAAAAGTTAACCAATGACAAACACCGAACTCACTAAGTTTATAGGACACTATATCGAGCACGATAAAACACGTAGCGCAATCATGCTTACAGCGCCTTGGGGAGCAGGCAAAAGCTACTATATCCAAAATGAATTGATATGTAGCCTTAAAGAACACGCATGTATTGTTGTGTCTCTTTACGGACTTAATAACCTTTTTGATGTAAGCAAAGCAATTTATCTTGAGTATAGAATGAAGTTTTTGAACAAGAAAAGCGAAACAACGACCGTAGGAATATTAGCGGCCAAAACGGTGCTCAAAGGTGTTACAAGTTTTTTTGGAATCGATTTGTCGAAATCAGAAAGAGATATGAAAAAGCTCTATAAGTCTATAGACTTGTCCGGGAAACTGATTATTATTGAAGACCTTGAAAGATCCGGTATCGATATATTAGAGATCCTCGGATATGTTAACAACCTTGTCGAGCAAGACGGTGTTAAAGTATTGCTTGTTGCCAATGAAGATGAGTTGATACAGTATGAACCAATAAGCGAGGAAACACAGGAAAAACAGGAAGCTGCAGAAATATTAGATCGATTAAATGACCACAAAGGTAGAAAATACACAGAAATAACAAAAAGATATTTAGCGACAAAGGAAAAGACCATTAGTGATACTATAATATTCGAAGGGGATTATTTGAGCGCAATCGAACATATAATGTCTGAATTTAGCAAAACATATTTCAATTTATTCTTGGCGGATTCAACAATAAATGAATTAGTATCATTGCTTAAGGACAATAAAATTACAAATTTGCGCACTTTTATCTTTGCGTGTCAAAAAGCTAACGACATTTTTGAATATATAAAACCCGATCCGAAAAAAGATCTTGATTTTATCAAAACGATTCTTTATAGTATAATTCTGTTTTCTCAAAAAATCAAAACCGGAACAAAGAAACATTGGGAAGGCGGCCGTGATTTTTCGATTGAGCTTTCGTCTGAAAAGTATCCTTTGTTTCGTTTTTGCTATGATTATGTTTTGTGGCAAACTCTCGATGCCAATAAAATTGGTGACGCAAAAGAAGCGTTAGAAAAACTACGCTTATATGATAGAAAAAAGTCCTTTGGAGATAAAGACTTAAGTATACTCTGCAGTTGGTGGATTTGTTCTGAAAACGATGTTATGAATGCCATAGAATCAATAACCAAAAGATTGGAAGACGAGTCGGACATCTCATTCTACGAGTACGGACGTATAGCTGCTCATTTGATTTGTGCGCATCATACTGTAGGATGCGATATCAAACGAGCCAAAGAACTTTTGATTAAAAACCTGTATAACAAAGGAAGCGAAATCAATGCAGATTTTATTTTTACAACAGTTCCAGCTACTGATGCAGGGGCAGTAGTCTTAGAAGAATTCAAGGAATTGAAAGAAGATATGATTGCTTCATTAATGGCAAAAGATGTTGCTATATTTGATTTTGATTACCAACCTTCAAGCATATCTGCGTTTCACAGCAATGTTCGTGACAATAGAGGTAGAATCCATAGAGATGGATCCTTTATGTCAAGACTTGACCCTGAAAAGCTCACCGACATGCTGAAGCACTGCACGGCTGAGAATATTCAGGATTTTAGAGGTGCTCTTTTAACCGTTTATGAACCGAGGAACATACGAGATTTTCTTGAGCATGATAAAGAAGCTCTTGAAAAGTTACTTACCAAAATAAAAGAACTTTTGTCCTATAATGGCTTTGATAAAATACAGAAAATGCAACTATGTTTCTTTGAGAATAATTTAAACGAATTTATTGCAAAATTATAAAAACACGCGAAGACGTCCATGTCCAAACTTCAAAACTATAACGGTCGCTATCGTGAATATCGCAAGGGAAAAAATGACAAAAGCCGTTTGAAAGCCGAGTGAGAATTAACTCGCAGGAGCAACTCGACAAGCTGTTCGCGAAAAAACACAGAGTTTTTTGCAAAACGGTATTGCAATTATTCGAGTTTTAGAATATAATATTGTTATACAATTCCGGAGGTATGATTATGGATTTTATGTCTGCAAGAGAAGCTGCTGATAAATGGGGAATTTCCCAAAGACGAGTTGCTGTTCTTTGCTCTGAAAACAGAATTGATAATGCGACTATGGTCGGCAATATGTGGATTATACCAACTACTGCTGAAAAGCCAATTGATGCAAGAAGTATTCGCTATTCAAAAGCTGACGAAAAAAAAATAAAGCCTTTTTTGAAATGGGCTGGAGGCAAAGGTCAGCTGCTTTCCGAAATTGAAAAGTATTACCCTTTTAAAAGCGGGAAAATCACGAACTATGCCGAACCTTTCGTTGGCGGCGGTGCGGTTCTTTTCGATATATTAAGCAAATACAATCTTGATGCTGTTTATATTAGCGATATTAACGCAGAGCTTATCAACACATATCGCATTATAAGAGACGATATTGATGAGCTTATTGATATGCTGATGGCTATGCAGAACGAGTTTGTACCGATGGACACAGACGACCGCAAAGCATACTATCTGGCAAAAAGAGAGCATTTCAATGACTTAAAAGTAAACGGTAATGAAAACATCAATATTGAAAAAGCTGCTCTTATGATTTTCCTTAACAAGACTTGTTTCAATGGTTTGTTCCGAGTGAATAAAAAAGGGCTGTTCAACGTTCCTATGGGCTCTTACAAAAATCCAATGATTTGCGATGAAGAAAATTTGCGAGCTGTCTCTGAAAAACTCCAGCACGTAACGATTGTATGCGGGGACTATAGAGAATCTGCTGATTTCATTGATGATAGTACCTTTGTTTATTTCGATCCTCCATATCGTCCTATCACTGACACGGCGAGCTTTACCGCATACACGGAAAACCTGTTTAACGATGAAGAACAGATTGAACTTGCAAGGTTCGTTGACGAAATGCACAGAAAAGGCGCAAAAATGGTCATCAGCAATTCCGACCCGAAGAACTCAAATACAGAGGACGATTTCTTTGATGATATCTATTCCTCTCATAAAATCAAACGTGTTGAAGCTACTCGTATGATTAACTGCAACAGTGAGGCAAGAGGAAAAATCAAAGAACTGCTTATATCGAATTTTTAAGGGGAATGACTATGAAAATTAGAGAAGGTACTCAACGCATAGAAAATGGTACGAAACAGGCAATTATAGAATTTGTATTTATCGATTACATCATTTATGTTTTTCAAGGCACTCTGTCCCAATTCGACATTGTAATTAAATACAGGAAGGGCGGGAAGCGGATTCGAACACCGAAGCATATTCATTGGGTTGTTGATATTCTAATGAAAATGCAGGGGAATGAAACGCTTACCAAGCGCTATTTGGAAGCTATTCAGAAGTGCTGGAACACTTGTGTTCCCCTTGCCAACAACGACTATGATACTTTGAGAGCGCTAATTGAGGACGGCGAAAAAGAAATTGACATTGAACAATATTTTGACCTCAATGCATATGGTGAATATGATGTGGAATTTTTGTATGTTTTGATGGAATTATTGGCGGTACAGGAAAAGACAAACCGAGCCGACGCTTATATGTTCGGAAAAATTATCGAAGAGTTGCTTGAATCTGATCGAGACATTTTCAAAATCATATCAACGGCAGGCTTTGGTGGAAGAAGAGGTTAATATGGCAAACAGAAATTTTAGCACTTGGCTGTCCGGCTTTCGTGACAGTATTGCAGATTACGGATACTACATAGATTTTGAAAAAGTCCATCGTAATGTCGATGGCATTAAGGTTGAGCTTAATATTCTCAACTCGCTCATTGGCTCTAAGAACATCAAAGAGGATTTCAAATCGTTAATCAAGAAATATCCCGAAACACTGAAATGTATCCCACTGTTGCTTGCGGTTAGAGCCAATGAAATATACTGCCAGGACGAAAATGGCGGTTATATGTACCAGTTTGACTTTGGCAAATATCCACCCAATAGTCATGTTCATTACGAACGCTACGCATATTTTATGGAACACACAGGTCTTTTCGATTTGCTTGAAAACCACATCATCAATAACCTTGTTGACTATGTGACAGGTGTCGAAACCGGACTCGATTCCAACGGTCGTAAGAATCGTGGTGGTCATTTGATGGAGGATTTAGTTGAGAACTTTATCAAGAAAGCAGGCTTCGTAAAGGATAAGACCTATTTCAAAGAAATGTATATCCATCAGATCACTGCGAAATGGGACATTGACCTCTCTGCTATTTCGAATCAAGGAAAGATGGAAAAGCGTTTCGATTTCGTCGTAAAAACGCCTGCTATGATTTATGGCATCGAAACCAATTTCTACGGCAGCGGCGGCAGTAAGCTCAACGAGACTGCTCGTAGCTACAAAACGCTTGCATTGGAAACTAATACCATCAACGGCTTTACGTTCGTCTGGTTTACAGACGGTAAGGGATGGACAAGCGCTCGTAACAACCTTGAAGAAACCTTTGATGTGATGGAGCACATCTATAGCATCAAAGATTTGGAGAACGGCATTATCACAGAGGTTTTCAGATAATGGCTAAGAAAATCACAAAATGGGAGCCGGAAGATTTCGAGTTGGAAATGACAACTCATTGGTCTTTTCCTAAACGAGGCGATTGGGCTACCCATGATGCAAAATGGCGTGGCAATTGGTCACCGTATATTCCACGAAATATTCTGCTTAGATATTCCCAAGAGGGAGATTTGGTTCTCGATCAGTTCGCCGGTGGCGGCACAACTCTTGTGGAAGCAAAGCTTCTTAACCGAAATATCATTGGCGTAGATGTAAATGATATTGCCCTTGCAAGATGTAAGGAAAAAGTGGATTTCGAGCACGAAGGTGCTGACGGCAAAGTTTATATACATAAGGGCGATGCTCGCCACTTGGACTTTGTTCCGGATAGTAGCATTGACCTTATTTGCACCCATCCGCCGTATGCCGATATTATTCAGTATAGCGAAGATATAGAGGAAGACTTATCTCATTTGAAAGTTAAAGACTTTCTCAAAGAAATGGAGGTCGTAGCCGCGGAAGGGTATCGTGTATTGAAAAAAGATAAATTCTGTGCCGTACTCATGGGTGACACTCGCCAAAAAGGGCACATGATTCCGATGTCTTTTGAAGTTATGCGTGTTTTTGAAGATGCAGGATTTAAGCTGAAAGAGCTGATTATTAAAGAGCAACACAACTGTAAAGCTACGGGATATTGGAAAACAAACAGCGTGAAGTACAATTTTCTGTTGATTGCTCACGAGTATCTGTTTGTGTTTAGAAAATAATCACTAAAGAAAAGGATAGCAACTCTATATGGGAATTTCGATTTCTAAAGTAAGAATTAAAAGCTTTCGTTCAACTGAGAATCTCGAACTGTCATTATCAATGACAAACGTATTAATCGGTGCTAATAATTGCGGAAAATCGAATTTTCTCAAAGCTATAAATATTGCGTTAGCACAAAATGAAATAGTTTCTTTGGGGATATCTACATTGGTAAAGATGAAGTTTTAGACAATACTAAATATGCTAATACAGATATAATGCTTTGCCCTGTGAATGTGATGAATAACACATTAAGCGCCTTTTCTGATTTTTAGATTGGTTTTTGCAGAATAGTGAATTACAACCGGGTTCCAATCTGGGACTATATAAGCATTCGAACCATTTTGCAACAGCATAGCAAAGAGCGTCCAAAATACAATGTAGGGATCTTATTTATACGTGCCAATGCAAGATTTTAATAGAAATGGTCTGACGAAGATTTATACCGCAAGTATCATTTTTCTGCGGATGAAATCTCCTATATCGAATCCATCGTAAAATCTAAGGATGCATGGTCTCTTTATGAGAAAATGCTTTCCATGTCCTACGACGAAATTGTCAAACTTCTTCTGAAAAAATACGGCGCCGCAAAGCACGACTATTTCACTGACAGAGAATGCACCATCAAGAACAAGTTGGTTTCCCGTACTGCCGAAGGTCTCTTCTGTCATCATATCGATGAAGATAAGGCAATCATGCTCAGCAATGATGAGTATGCCGCGCGGAATCCGTTTGAGTATTAGAAAAAGAATCGGCTTGTCTATTGCAATCCGTTCGAACATCTGATACTCCATGTAAAGATTTCGGAAGAGCCGAGAAACCAGGACGCCAATGAAAACGAACTTCCCGGTATTGGCGCTGCTATCAACTATATCTGCAAGCAGCTCAACGACATTTGCGCCGGCAAATAACCCGCTGAGGAATGGCGCAAAACCGTGGCTGCCAAAGTGCAGGATCGTTTTGACGACTATATCCTCATCCTCCGCCATCTCTGGAGCATCATCGAGCAAAACCCGCTCTATAAACCATCATCACCAAACAAATGCTCGGCACCGCTGGGACAGAAAGGTCGTGGACCGGGTGAGCAGTAATGTTGACAACGAGGATTGAATTGGAACTTAATTGCATATGATAAATTTTTTGTGCACTTCTTTTTCTCTTTTTTAATTTAAAAACACATAATCCTAATCGCAAGCATAAGCATTAGATATATTCACGTGCTATGTTTGGATTCGCAAATAGAGGTATAATATGAATCAACAACTTGATGGCATTTTTTCATATCTTGATATTAATAATAAAACGGGATTGGCTTCAGAAAACAATATTGATAGTCTAACGGCTTTTCAACGGTTGTTTTATGAGCAAGCAAAGAGTAAAATTGGTGTAGATGCCGTATACTTTTTGAGAGATGAAGAAGGTGTTGCAAAAATCCCATTGATCTATTTCTCAACACTTGAAGACAATGACGCTAACAAAGCGGCACAATTGCATAGTTTGTCTTGGAACATGGGTGAAGCACCACTACTTTTTATCGTAACTCCAACAGAATTGAAAATATATAACAATTACCAAACGCCCAAAAACAAGGATGGTGGCTTGGATCCGGAAGCAGGGTTAATAGACACCATTAGTTTGCTTACAGATCTTGAATCACAAAGACAGAAACTTTACCCTTATAACCGAATGTTGTTAGAAAGTGGTGAGTATTGGCGGCGAGCCAACGGACGTTTTAATATTAACACTAGAATCGATACAACGTTGATGAATAATTTGCGCGTTATGAGAAGAAGGCTAATCACCCGGATTAAATCAAGAGCAAACGCTGTTAATATCTCAAATGAAAATATAGTTTCTATTGTTCACGGCTTGTTAAGCCGTTCCATCCTGATTAAATATTTGGAAGAAAGAAAAGACTCTAACGGGGAATCAGTATTTCCAAAAGATTTTTATGAGCAGTCTCTTCCGGTGCAACTGTATGCAAGCAGTATACGGATGTACTTGGCAACAAAGAAGCAACATATAACTTGTTTGGCGTTTTGGAAAACAAGTTTAACGGAGATATGTTGCCCCTTATTGATAACGAACGCGAAGTGATCACCGACGGAGATTTAGAAGAGCTAAAGTCATTTTTGCTAGGCAACTCCGATTTGGAAAGCCAGCAGATGACCCTATGGCCGTTATATGACTTTAATATTATTCCCATAAAAATCATAAGTAGCATATACGAGCTTTTCTTTCATCTTTCCGATGCGAGCGATAATGATAAAGGTACATATTATACGCCATTACATTTAGTTGACACACTATTGGATGAAGTGTATCCTTGGGAAGGAACTTATGAACCAATATCTATTATCGATCCATCTTGCGGCTCTGGTATATTCTTGGTTGAAGCATACCGTAGGATTGTTTGCCGTTGGATGTACACAAAAGGTGTTTCTCAAATCACTAACGAACAGTTAACTGCAATATTAAAAGAGAGTATATATGGTGTGGATTTAAATGAGGAGGCCGTGAGGGTTGCTTCGTTTAGTTTGAGTTTGGCACTGTGCGACTTTTTGGATCCTCGCAGCATTTGGAACGAGCTGTCATTCCCCAAATTAGTAAATGAAAACTTGATTATAAGCGACTTTTTTGACAGTGCTTTAGATTCTCGCTTGACAAAATACGATATTGTTATTGGTAATCCGCCGTGGCAGAGTCAACTTACAGAAAAAGCAGTCGAGTATATCAATAACAATAATTATACTGTTGGCGATAAGCAAATTGCTCAAGCATTCTCAATAAAATGTTCTACAATATGCAAAGGAACAGGGGTTATTTGTCTTTTAATGCCAAGCAAAGGATTGCTCTTTAACAGGTCGGCACAAAGTTCTATCTACAGAAAACGATTCTTTGAGGAAAACACTGTCTCAGTAATAATTAATTTTTCCATTTATCGAAGAGTGCTTTTTGATAATGCCACCGCTCCTTGTACCGCGATAATATATTATCCCAAAAAGCCTACCGAGGGCAATTCGACTATTTTTTATTGCACTCCTAAACCGCAATATTCTCTTCAGGATACCAAAAAATTTTCCATTGATCCAACGGATATATGTAAAATTCCAAGCGATCTGATATACGATGATCGTATTTGGAAAATTGCCATGTTGGGGAGTCCGAGAGATTTAGAGTTGATCGATAGGATACAAAGCACCTATCCGTCTTTGGGCGATTTTTTATTAAACCACAATATGTGTAGCGCCGAAGGCTTTATTAGGGGAAGAGGTGGTGATTTTCACAAAGATCTTATAGGATATCCAATTATCAATGTAAGAGATTTTGCACCTTTCTACACATCGATTGACGGCTTGCCCATTAATGAAAATGACCAATTCTACCGCTGCTCTTTAAATAATCATATTATATTTAAAGCACCACATCTAATTATGAAGCAAAGTCATAGAAAAGGTCGGTTCTACGCCTCAGTTCTTGACTACGATGCGATATTTAATCATAGTTTGCTTGGCTTTTCTGGCGATGAGTGTATGCTTAAATATTTATGCTTAATTATCAACTCAAAATTGTTCTCGTACTACCATCTTTTAACGAGCAGAACTTGGATGGTTGAGCGTGATGCTTTGGAAGCAGGAGATATACGAACCATTCCTATTCCAGAGCCATCCGAGGTAGAATTAGAAAGAGCTGTCGGAATTTATGATAACATTAAACATTGTGGGGATGAATCTACAATGGATGCTTTTGTATTTGATGTCTATCGTTTGAAAGAATATGAAACCTATTTAGTGACAGATGCGTTGGATTACCTTTATAACTACTTTGATAAAAAATCGAATTCCATCGCATTTAATAAACCTAAAAAAGAAATGTATCAGAAATACTATTCCACCTTGATGGAGGTGCTAAATAATTCCTTAGGCCAAGCATTTTCTCCTCAAGCATCGTTCTATATTGGCGAATCACCATTGTCAGTATTGGTATTATCAGTAAATGGCTCTAGCAATCGCAATTTGACGTTTTTTGATAGTAGAGAGTCTACAGAACAACATCTTTCACAGTTGGATTCTTTGCTTACAGAAGAACGACATAATATTTATATTCGAAGGAATGTTAGGGTTTATGGAAAAGATGCTATTTATATTGTTAAGCCCAGACAAGAAAAATATTGGAATTATTCAGCCGCCTGCCGAGATGCTGATGAGCTGTTTTCGGACATTATGAGAGCAAAGGGGTGAAATTTAGATGAGCAGCATTAGACATATTACTTCCTCTACATCTATGCCTCCTGATTTGGCTAAAAAAATTGGGGTTGGTGGTGTAAATGAAATATTGGATGTTTTTTGGATGGGATACCAAGAATTAAAAGGCGACGCTTCTTTTGCTGTCAGTTTATCGTCCGATGAAGACGAAATAACACAAAAATGGTATGAAAAAATTCTTGGTATTTGGGATTCCCGAAATAGGGCCACTTCCATCGCTCTTAATGGACTTCATCCTATTCACCAATATGGCGATAATACAATGAAGAGGCGCAAAGGAGTTAAAGCACCTACTATTGATTTTTGTTTTAAAGATTGGTCAACCGACAACAGCTATTTTGGTGCGGAAGCAAAGAATTTATATGAAAGCAGACCCGATAAAATTGCACGATATGTTTCTACAGGAGTTGACAATTATACAATGGGCAGATATGGCTCACAATCGTCTGAATCATCCATAATCGGATATGTATTATCTGGAAAAATCGCAGACATCGTAGATGAGTTGAAGATAGAAATAGCTAAAAGGGTTCCCATAGCAAACCTTGCTCGATCCATAAGCTTCAATCCACAATATAAAAGTACTCATATGCGAACATATGACAATGAAGAAATCATATTACACCATCTATTTTTTGACTTTGTGTCTGCGCAAAAGTCCAAAATATGATGGCAACAACAATCGTTGTATAGTTATGAAAATTGACAGCTACGAATAACGATTCCCAAATTATGCTGTATTGATTTGATAAATTTCATCCCCCAATATCTCCCTCGCTGTAGGCAAAGAAAAAGCCCCAGCGGTGAAAAAATGATTTTCAAGGCTTCGCACAGAGCCAGTGCGGAGCCTTTCTTAAAAGTGAAAAGTCTGCATATAAGAGCATTTTTGATGCCGAAATTTACAGTTGCCTATTTTGCGATTCATGCAAAAATACCCGAAAACGCTGATATAGCGTGCTTTTTGCGCTGTTTTGTGATACGCTGTCCATTCGGATATATGGTAGGAATCAACCGATGGAACGGAGGTGTAACCATGATTCACGAAAAACGCCGCAAAGTCAATGCAGAAAAAAGAACAAGGAAAAAGGAGGTGCTATGGTGAAAAAAGGTGCAAAGAAAGAGCCGGAGATGGTTCGGATTATTGCGATTGACGGAAGTGACATCCTGAAGCACGGAATCACGACGCGCAAAGACGGAAAGCTCTATCCCGATGCCTTCCGCGGCGTGCTGGACGAGAGCCTTGACACGCTGAAAATGAAAGAAATTTTCAAACGGCACAAGGCAGCGTTGCCGTTCACGTATCTGGAGAACAAGCAGTTTTGCCGCGCCGTAGTCAATGTTTCCTTTGCATACGCCATCAAGCAGTTTGAGCAGTACGGGCGCAGGTTTGTGAGACACGGATGCACGGTAACGGACGATGAGATGACCGACCATGTGTGCGTGCGCGACGGCGATTTGATCGCCATTGAGGTGCCGTATCAGAAAGACACGCAATATGCGTCGGTGCAGAATCCGATTTCTGAGGCACTGCTCGGCAAATATTTTGTGTACGATAGTGAGGCGAAGGCATACTGCAGAAGCAAAGCGGCGATTCCTTCTGCCGTTACCTGCAAGGCGATACGCGAAAAGCTCTATACCGAGGGCTTTGACATCGATGGCGTGCATTATGTGCGCTACAAGCGCAGTGCCGGTGCAAGCCGTGACGGGCGGTGTATGTTCATTGCAGAACCGCTTTATGCAGACATGATGAAGTGGAGTGCGTGCGGACTGTCGGCGGATGATGTGACCGATCAGGCTTCATGGCAGGCGTACCTTTCCCTGACGATGAGCAGCATTGAAGGCACCATTAGGTTGCCGAAAAAGGCGATTCTCATTATGCCGGATGCCGTCAGCACCTTTGAAACAGAGGCGGTCAGCGTAGAAGAGACTGCCGACCATGACCTTACGGCAACCGAAAAGGAAGTGACTGTCAGAAATAAGATCTGGGACGGGCAGGCGATGCTCGACATCAGCGTGTTTGAAGAAAACGGGTATGCCGACTACGGCATGGTGCTGTTGCGCAACCGGTTTTTCAAGACCTGCGCATTCAATACGCGGTTACAGGAATGGTTTGCGGACAACGGCATTGCCAGTGTCAGTCAGCTTGCGGGCTATACCACCGCGCGGGATGTGAAGGATATCAAGCTGGTCATTACCGAGAGCAGTCTGAAATATCTCAAATTCATGCCGCCGAAGGTCTCCTATAAGAAGGGCTTCAAACAGTGGCTCGACGCCGCATACGAAGGAAAAGATGAATCGGTGTTCGGCGTTGTCAAGACGGACAAGCCCGCGCCCCTGATGAACGGGAGTATGGCATATACCAATTATCAGCTGATCAACACGCTCGGGCTTTCCTATGCGGGCATAGAAGAAAAGGTGCTGGCAGATTCCTTTGATTACCTTGACAATATGTTGGCGGATTCCGCTTTTCTGCGTTATCACATTCACACACCGGAAGCGGTGGCGAAAATGCAGGAGGAAGAGATTCCCGATCTTGAAACTTACCGTATGGAGACGGTGCTCGACATGACCTGCCGCACGCCGTATTTTGAAAACACGGATTTTTATAAATCCTTCCGCCGCGAGACGGTGTCGCATTTCAAGGATCAGCTGAAGGACGGCAGAATCCCCGTCAACGGCGGATATATGACGATGTTCGGCAACCCCTGCGAATTCCTGTATGCGTTGATCGGTTGGTGGCAGGAGGGCGATGAGTCGGTCACCTTCGGCGCGGAGGAAATCTTCACGACCGCCTTTCCGCTTGATCAGATCGTGCTTTGTTCCCGGAGTCCGCATATCACGATGGGCAATCTGTACCTTGCGCGAAACATGGGCAATGTGGAGATCACGGCTTATTTCAACCTGACGCCGAATATCGTTTGCGTCAATTCCATCGACAGCAATCTCTTGCACCGTCTGAATGGCTCGGATTTTGATTCGGACACACTGCTTGTCACCGATGAAGAGTGGCTTGTGCGTGGTTCCGCGCAATGCTATAAACCGCTGAAAGTTCCGGTATGTATGGTGGAGCCTGCGGGTAAAGCGGTGTACACGGGTACGCCGTCGGGACTGGCAAAACTCGATTACGATATTGCCGAAAACAAGATCGGCGAGATCGTCAATCTCTCTCAGTTTCTCAATTGCCTGTTCTGGGATCTGCTGTTCACGGGCAAAACCGACTACGAGCCGCTGTCGTTGTACTATGATATCTGCAAACTCGCCGTCCTCTCCGGCATGGAGATCGACAAGGCAAAACGGATGTATGCGGTGGACACGGGCAAGGTGTTGCGGCAGCTCGGTGAGTACCGACGGAAATACAAAGAGGCAAGCGGCGGGCATCTGCCGGAGTTCTTCCTCTCCATGACAGGAGGCAGCGACGGAGGAACGGGAGAAAACAAGGCACGCCTGGATTGCCCGATGTCGTTTGTCTATGATGCGGTGAACGCTTACCGCGGGAAGGCAAAGAGCGTGAAAACGGTTCCGCTGTCGGAACTCTTTTCGCTTGATAACTGCGACTGCGGCGCCAACGATACGCACAAGAAGCAGAACATCATCAAAGCGGTGACGGAAGCCTTCTCACAGATCACCGCTTTGCAAACTGCGGCGAGCAAGTGCGAGGAAGATGAGAAAACGATCTACCGAAAAGAGGCGCAGGAAATTTATCTGAAATGCCTTGAGAAGGTATCAAAGAATGTGGTAAATGATCACATCCTCGCGATGCTCCTCTCCGAGATCGACCATCCCGACGACTCCCGATACGAAATCAAGTCCTGCCGGTATTTTCTCTTCTCCTGTCTTCTGTATGAGGAGAATCGCAGGTTGCTTTCCAAAGTGAAAACGCCGGAGGACTTCGTTCCTTACGACCTGATCCGGGTAGAACCCGAAACCGTTCCCGAAGGTTACCGCACGGAATGGATTTACGGTTTCCCGCATGCGCATCTGCTGATCAAATAACAAAACAGTACACAAGAGTGTCGAGCAATCGGCGCTCTTATTTTTTTGCAAGGAGGAATTTTTATTGAGAAAACAGTACGGAACATTTTACAGTCACAACGCCCGCGACATCCCCGGCGAATATTTTCCGATGCCGAAAAGCATCTTTCGTCTGGGGCTGACCGCGGGTGAAATTCTCGTGTACACCTATCTGATGTACTGCGAGGACAGAAAAACCTTTCAGTGCCATCCGAGCTACGCCACCATCGGCGAGGCGGTGAACATGAGCAACAACACGGTGGCAAAGCATGTGGAGGGGCTTGTACGCAAGGGGCTGATTACCACCGAGCGCACGACCGTGAAAACACGGGACGGTCGCACGCACAACGGGAGCCTGCTCTATACGCTCTGCCCGCTCGCTCCGGTGGAGCAGGCATATTTTGAAAAACAAATACAGCAAGCATCAGCGCGGCTGAATTTCAAAGCCGCGCTTGAAAAATACGAAAAAAGGAAAGGAGGCGCGTAAGATGAAGCACTCAATTTACAAAACGCGGGAGGAACTGCCGATGTACCTGACCGTGATGGATGTGGCAGACCTGCTCGGCATTTCCCGTGCCAGTGCCTACGAGCTGGTGCGGGAGCAGAACTTCCCAAAGCTGAAAATCGTGGCGGGACGCATCATCATTCCGCGGGACAGGCTGCTCGAATGGCTCGACGAACAGACCCGCTATGACAGGGTCTGACGGTCGATTATTTGATAGCAGGATAAAGCCGTGTCTCGGACGCGGCAATTCACACCGCACGGCAACGCCGAGCGGGGATTTGACGGCGAAATACGGGGGTTTTTGTGGTTTTGCGAAAACGCCGCTCGTGTCTCGCGTATGCCGAAAAAGACTGCCTGCGGGTCTCAAACACGAAAATCCCTTGAGAAATCGGGCTTTTTCCGTGTCTCGAACCGTAGGACAACGAAAACAGAAAGGTTGAAATTATGACAAAAGAAAAGCAAAATGACGCGATGCCGTCGAAAGGCGTCCGGCTTCGCGTCGATCAATGGGAGGACTGTGACAGGTTTTCCGAAACACTCAAAATGGCATCACGGAACGATTTTATCCGCGATGCCATTGATTTTTATCTGGAATATCTGCGGCGGAATAACTCGGTAAAGTTTCTCACACCTGCGCTCGAATCGGTCATTTCCGCCAAGGTGCGGGACAGTGAAGAACGGCTTGCCCGATTGCTTTTCAAGCTGGCGGTCGATCAGAATCTGCTCGCGCACGCGGTCGCGGACTGCTTTGAGTTCAGTCCCGCAGAGATTGACAACATGCGTAATGACTCGGTGCGCGAGGTCAAAGAAACAAACGGAACCATCCGCACGGATGAAATATTGAATACAAAGAGGTAATTTTTATGGCAAAACTGATTTTGAAAGCACCGTATTACAAGCGCGGTCACAAAACCGAGGACGGAAGAGGTCGCGGCGGTTATGCGGAATATATCGCAACGCGCGAAGGCGTGGAACTTTTGCGCGGAGGCATGGTGAACTATATCGGTCAGCGCAAAGGCTCCTGCGGGCTGTTCTCGGACGAAGGCGTAACCGTTGACCTTGCGAAAGTCAGCCAAGAGATCGACAATCATTCGGGCAATGTGTGGGCTCTCATCTTCTCGCTGAAGCGGGAGGATGCCGAACGGCTCGGCTATAATTCCGCCGCGCAGTGGATGCATCTGCTCCGTTCTCGCCGCAATGATATTGCAAAAGCGATGCACATCTCGCCCGAAAATCTTCGTTGGTATGCCGCGTACCACAACAAGGAAACCAATCCGCACGCGCATATGATGGTGTGGTCGAAGAATCCGCGCGAGCCGTATCTCTCGCAGACGGGGATTCACGACATCAAAAAGGTGATGGCATCGGACATTTTCCGTCAGGAACTGCTCTCGGTTTATCGCGGGCAAACGCAGGCGCGGGACGATCTGAAAGAGACATTTCGCGCAAAAATGCGGGAGCTGACCGCTAAAATTCGTGCAGGCGGGAATGAAATTTCTCCCGAGCTCTATCAGAAATTCGCGCTCCTCTGCGGGAAAATTGCTTCGCGCAAGGGCAAAAAAGTCTATGGCTACCTGGATAAATCCGCAAAGCAACTCACGAATGAAATCGTGAAACTGCTCTCGGCGGACGGGAAAATCGCGGAGCTGTATGACCTGTGGTATCGCTGTCAGTGCGAGGTGTATCGCATCTATACCGATGTCATGCCGGAGAAAATTCCGCTTGAGGAGAACAAGGAATTCAAATCCGTCCGCAATGAAGTGGTGCGTGCCGCGGCGGAAATTCTGTCTTTGCCGAGGCAACCCTTGCGTGAAATGCCCGAAGGAAAAATGCCGGAGGAAGACCTGAAGCTCCTTGAAATCCGCGCCGACTTCGGTGATGTCGATGCCTTGATCGCGCTCGGTCGGCATTATTACGAAAAGGAAGATGACGCGGACGAGGCGGAATATTTATGGAAAATTGCCGCCGAAAAAGGGAGTGTCGCGGCGATGTATCTGATTTACAAGGGTTACCGCGACGGAAAGTTTACCGACAAGCCGAGCGACAAAATGAAATATCTGCGCATGGCTGCGGACAAAAATCACGCTTATGCAGAGTATGAGCTTGCCATGCAGACCGACAAACGGATGCCGAATGTGAAGCTGTCCTACCTCATGCGTGCGGCGGAACACGGCTGCACCGCGGCAGAGTATGAAATCGGCAAACTGTATTATGAGAACGGGCAGACCGAACAGGGGCTTGCTCATCTTGAAAAAGCCGCCGCATCCGACCTCTGGGCGCGCACGCAGGTCGGGCTGTTTTACTGCTATACGTGCGATGATTGGGGGCATGGCATGGAACTCCTGACCTCCGCCGCGGAGGAAAACTACGTGCCTGCGCAGGAGGCAATCCGAAATATTCAAAATGGGCTGAACGCACAGATCTTCACGGGGCTGTGCGATCTTTTTTATTACGCCTCAAACATCATCGACGGGCGCGCGGAAGAAATTCAAGCGCCGTCAGGCGAACCCGTCATCAGCCGCAGGCAACGCCGCGAGGAACAGGCAAAGCGGGACGGTGTGGTGATGCAGATGTAAATCCTTTTTTCAAAAAAAGATTTGCATGCAGCTATGGACAAACCCTATTAAATAGGGTATAATAGAATAGAACTGCCGATAGCAAATCTATGAAGAAAGGCGAACCCCTATGAGCATTTTCGACGATATCAAAACGGGACTGAATCAGGCGATTGACTTTGAAAAAGGAAAAGGCAAGGCACGGGTAACCGTGATGACCATTCATCCGGTCGATCAGTTTTCACCGGACGAAATCAAGCAAATCCGTACCGATACCGGAATGACGCAGGTGCTGTTTGCGCAGTATATGGGTGTTTCCGTAAAAACCGTGGAGGCATGGGAAGCCGGCAGAAATCATCCGGTAGGAGCCGCTTGCCGCCTTCTTGCCATGACAAAAAACGATCCTGATTTCCCTGTGAAATCAGGTGTTGTGGTTGCAAGGGCAAGCAACTGAATCAGGAAAACCGGGAACGGTGGGGAGTATTTCTCCGCCGTTCTTTTTTATCGCCAAAAAGCAGTTGATAACAAATTGATAACTCTTCGCCCGACCGCTGGATATTCACTCGAACCTGTGGTATCTTTGCAGTGGGCGAAAAAAACTTACGAAAGGAAGAATAACAATGGCAAAGCGAAGACCGCAAGGTGACGGCATGGTGCGCAAGCGTTCGGACGGACGCTGGGAAGCGCGCATTGTGATCGGTCACAAAAACGACGGAACGCCGATGCACAAATCGGTGTTCGGCAAAACGCAGAAAGAAACGCTCGACAAATTGCACCGCGCGATTGAAACCTACCGCGATGTCGATCTCTGCGAGGACAGCCGCATGACGCTCGGCGAATGGCTTGACAAGTGGCTGGACGAATATATGATTTTCACATTGCGGGAGAGCACCATGCAAAGCTACCGCATGATGGTGAACCACTATATCAAGCCCCACCTCGGCAAAAAGCCGCTGACATCGCTGACGACGGCGGACATTCAGAAGCTATACAACAAGCTCAAAAAGGAGGGGCGCGTTCGCGAAGACCCAATCAAGGGCAAAACGCTTGCCGACAGCATGGTTCGCGGCATCCACATGATGCTTCACGAAGCGCTCGACGCGGCAGTAAAAGAACGTCTCATCGTGCGCAATCCCACAAACGGCACAACCGTGCCGAAGCCAAATTATCCCGACAAGCAGGTGCTGGACGACGGTCAGCTTGAGAAATTTCTCGGCATGATCGAAGCCTACCCCGATTGGCGGGATTTTTTCTATACGGAATGTATGACGGGACTGCGCCGCGGCGAAATCTGCGGACTGAAATGGAGCGACATCGACTTTGAAAACCGTCGACTGCGGGTGGAACGGTCACTCTCCGCCGTCACAAACGGCAAGATACAGATCGGTGAAACCAAAACGGGCGCGGGCAAACGGACAATTGTCCTGCCGCCGACGCTTGCCGCACTGCTTGCCAAACGCAAGGAAAACGCGCTGAATGAGTGGGTGTTCTACAATCCGTGCAACCCCAACCTGCCGATGAATCCGGCAGCGGCATACCAAAAACTGCACACAATTCTCAAAAATGCGGAACTGCCGCGAATCCGCTTTCATGACCTGCGCCACACCTTTGCTACCCATGCGACGAAAGGCGGAGTCGATCCGAAAACGCTTTCGGGCATTCTCGGACACACAAACGCGAGCTTTACGCTCGACACCTATACGCACGTGACAGGTGACATGCAGAAAAACGCCGCCGCGATTGTCGGCGGCATGGTAAAGAAATTGAAATTGGAGGACGAGTAAATGGCAAAGAAAAAGCAAGGCGACGGCAGTGTCTTTCAACGCAAGGACGGGCGGTGGGAAGGCAGAATTGTCGTCGGGTACAAGGAAAACGGCTACGCCCAAACAAAAAACGTGACGGCGCACACCAAGACAGAGTGTCAGGAAAAATTGGCGAAACTGCGGGAGGAATGCGGACGTCGGAGCGAGAAAATCAAGCCGGACATGCCGCTTAGCGACTGGATTGACTTCTGGTATCAGAATTATTCCGCGCCCAAGCTCCGCCCGACCACACAGGCGTGCTATTCGGGAAGGATTTATACGCACATCATCCCGTCCATCGGCAACATACCGCTGAACAAGCTGACGCAGAACGACCTGCAACAGTTTTACGCACGGCTCAAAAAGAGCGGACGGAAAAAGCATGTTGAGAAATTCGGAGAAGGACTGTCCGACCGCATGGTGCGCTCCTGCCATACGACCTGCCGCACGGCACTTGAAAAGGCGGTGACAGAAGGTCTGATCCGCATCAATCCTGCTATCGGGTGCAAGCTGCCGCCGAAAAAGGCAAAAGAAATGCAGGTGCTGACTCCGCCGGAAATCACGCGGTTTCTCATACAGGCAAGAGAGGAGGAATATTACGAACTCTTCCTTCTGGAGCTGACCACGGGCATGCGGCGAGGCGAAATCCTCGCGCTGAAATGGCGCGATCTGAATCTGAAAACAGGTGAGCTTCACATCTCGCGGCAGGTGCTGAAGGTCAACGGAAAGGTGCTGATCTCCACACCGAAAACAAAATCCTCCAACCGCATGATTCTGCTGCCGCCCGAAATGCTTGAACTGTTGGCAGAACTGAAAACGCGAACCGACAGCGAGTGGATTTTCCCGTCCCCGCTTGACCTCACGCAACCGCGACACCCTGCGGCGGTCTATCACCGGTTTCAGAAGATACTGGAACGCGCAAACTGCAAGCGGGTGCGCTTTCATGACCTGCGCCACACCTTTGCCACCATGGCACTGGAAAACGGCATGGACATCAAAACACTGTCCGCCATGATAGGTCATGTCAGCGCGGAAACCACGCTTAATATTTATAGCCACATCACCGACACGATGCAACAGCAGGCGGCGGCAAGAATTGACCGCGAGATTGC
>ERZ835980.769-NODE-769-length-41383-cov-4.855909_pt1 | contig 41383 bp, 38 predicted proteins | sample MGYA00519943_ERZ835980 | MGnify/ENA primary metagenome ERZ835980 (study PRJEB31850, sample SAMEA3708791) | human gut metagenome | biome: human gut; feature: human-associated habitat; material: faeces | place: China | collected 2014 ... | reverse complement strand
TGTACGGACCGCCGAAATCACGCGGTGAAAAACATATTTCCCATTCGCCACCGCATGAAACAGCTGTTTTTTGTTCGCCGTCAAATGTTATTTTTACATTTCCCTTACCCGTGCCGTAAAAGCAGATTTCCTTGCCTTTCGGAAAAACCATGTTTGAAGAAAATATTTTGTCAAGTTGCAAAGATATTACCCTCTCAGTGAATTGTAAATCTCAGTTTACAGACAAATGTTATACTTTTTGCGTATATCGGGCAGAGCCTCGGAAAAGTTTCTTACAGGAGGCTGATTTTCCATATGCTCGCCAATAATTTTCTCCGCCCACACCATATCGTACCAGCGCGAGAATTTATATCCGCACTTATAAAAGCGTCCTACCGTGCGGTATCCCATGTGGTTGTGGAAATCAAGGCTGTTGCTGTTGAGATGTCCGTCATCTTTCTCTGAATATGCAATACAGGCGTTCATATTGAGTATTCCCTGCTCTTTCATGCACTGTTCGAGCGCCGTATACAGCCTTTTGCCGACACCGCATTTACGGCAGTTTTCCTTTACGTAAACCGTAGTTTCAACCGCCCAGTCATATGCAGGTCTGCTTTTAAAAGCTCCGACATACGCGTAACCGACAGTTTCTCCGTCAAGCACCGCCTTTATATATGCGTACTTTTTCAGCGTACCGGCAATTCTGCCGCGGAATTCTTCTGCCGACGGCACCTGATATTCAAAGGTTATTGCCGTTTTGAGTACATACGGCGCATATATTTCAAGCAATTCTTCTGCATCGTCGGGGCACACTGCCTTTATAACTACTTCACTGTTCATAGTTAGATTACCTCCCGAAAATATCAATCCGTAAAATCGAACATAGCCTTGCCTTCGACAAGTTTCAGCTTTCCGTCAAAGCGCTTGCCCGTCTTCTTAGAAATAAATCCCTGTATCTTTGAGGTCTGCCCTGTTTCAAGCAGCAGCTTTACATTGCTTACCGATATATTTCTCGAACAGATATTCAGGCTAACCGAAAATCCGCAGCCCTCTTTATATCCGCGGCAGCCGTAGCTGTATCTTCCGCGCACTATTTCTTTGCCGCACAGAGGACAAATCCCGACAACGTCGCCGTATGAACCTGTATAATCGTCGGTCTCGGGCGGCATTTCGCTGTGCGTAAAAATTCGTGCAATTTCGTCCTTTGCAAGCGCAACGCTGTCATAAACTCCTATCTCACCGCGGTAGACCTTTTTCAAAGCCTTGCCCATTTCGCTTGTCTTATACTTATCCATGCTTATATTCATACGCGAGAGCGACTCGATAAGAAAAATCCCGTCGTTGAGAATGTAATAAGTATCTTTTTTCAGCTCTATATACTTACTCTTGCAGGCGTTTTCGATAATGCCCGTGCGCGTCGCCTCGGTTCCGAGTTCAAGGCCCTCAAAAATAGCCTTGTAATCTTCCGAATCATCAGACGGCACGTTTTCATCGTCCTTTGACTTAGCCTTGTCCTCACGGAAAGGATTTTTAAGATAGTTATTCAGCGTTTCAACCGTATAGTGTTTTGGCGGAGATGACATTTTCTCGCACGGCTCAAAATTAATGTTTACGGTATCGCCTTTTGAAAGCGCCGGAAGAATTTTTTCCTTTGACGTGTACTCATCATACTTTGTCCAGCCTTTTTCGAGCATGACCGCGCCTTTGAGCGTAAATTCTTCGAGCTCTCCGAGTTTTATTGTGATCTCCGTCTTGTTGACAACGCACTTTTCGGAACAGAACACTGCTGCAAATCTTCTGACTACCGTCGAATAAACAAGCATTTCACGTTCGCTGAGTTTGGTTTTATCGGGTATTTTATATGTAGGCGTTATTGCGGAGTGAGACTCTATTTTGCTGTCGTCAAAGACGGTTTTATCGTCGCGGAAAGCAATTTTATAGCCCATATTCGCAAAAGAGTTAATTATACGCTTTACTTTATCCTTTTCCGCCGTCGCCATATACTCGGAATTTGTACGCGGATATGAAAGATAGCCTGCCTCATAAAGTTTCTGCACTATTTCAAGGCTCTCCGTCATGCTCATTTTATTGCGTTTGCTGAGCACATTCTGAAGCTTTGAAAGCGAGTACAGCTTTCCCGGTGAAACAGTGTCCTTTTTATTCTTAACAGATGTGACGACTGCCTGCTGTGAATTATATTCGGCGCACTTCTGCTTTGCTTTGTCAAGCTCGTTTTCGGCAAAACGAAGTTTACTTGTAAGCTCGATAACCTCGCCGTTGGTCTTTTCCTTGCTGACAGGCGCATAAGTCTTTACGGGAACAAAGTTTTTGATTTCCATATCCCTGTCGTATACTGCCTTTACGATGGGAATTATTACCCTGCCGACGCGAAGCAGAAGTCCTGTTCTGATAGTCGCATAGCGCGTAAGATTTACGCCGTAAAGCCAGTCGATATATGTCCGCGCAAGCCCTTCGTTCGCAAGACTGTCGTAACTGCTCTCGTCTTTGAGCTCGGAAAGAGCCGCATTTATGGTTTCTGGCGTCTGGTCGGGCAGCCAGAGGCGCTTTAAGGCTTTACCTGAGACTCTTGCGTGTTCAATACAGAGCCTGACTATAATTTCGCCTTCCCTGTCGGCGTCCCCTGCGTTTACTATCGTATCGACATCGTTTCGCAGACACAGTTCTCTTATAAGTTCAAACTGCTGTTTTACGCCTTCATCGGCCTTTTTATCGGTGCCTTTACGCAGAGAAAAATCAAACTTTTCGGGAAAACACGGCAAGTTCTGCATAGTCCATTTTGTACTTCCGTCTGGAAGCGGATTATAATGCTCAATATCCTCAAGCGAAAACAGGTGTCCGAACGCCCATGTCACTATGTATTTGTCATTCTGCATAAATCCGCGCGAGCTTTTCATATTTCCCACGGCAGACGCAATATTTCTGCCGAGACTCGGCTTTTCGGCGATTATCAGTATCATGTTTTCCTCTTTTGAAACGTTTTTCAAATGCGAACGCAAACCTTTGCACGCAACACGTATATATTATAACAGAAACGCGTCGATTTGTAAAGCAATCGTTCAAAATAACTTGTACAAAACGCGCTTTAACCACGCAGCGGTTGGGTTTCCATATATTTTGCAATGACAAAAGGAACTTTTTCTGATATTATATACATAGCAATCCGCTTATTTTTCAACGGGAGACATTTACTTATGGAAATTATAGAAATCAACAGCGAAAACTATAAAATCATACTTTCTGAAAGCGATCTTGCAAGTTTCGGAACAAACAGCAAAAGCTTTACAAGCGATTATGAGTCATCAAAAAATGTTTTATCCGCAATACTCATAAAACTGCATGAAAAAAACGGCATAATATCAAAACCTGATTCCATACTCGTACAATTCTTTCCGTCAAGATACGGCGGCGGCGAATTGTTTTTATCATATAAAAAGAAAGAATACTACTCAAAACGCGTTCTTAACCGCGCTCCGGGCTGTAACCGTTTACATACCGCCGTTTTTGAAAGCCTTGAAGACATGATCTTGCTTTTACACAGGTTCAGAAATGACAAGTATTTTCCGAAAAGCGATTTGTTTTACGACGGCAGGCATTACATACTGTGTATATATCAAAATAACACAGTCAAGGACTTGCCTGACTATATTCACGAATACGCCCGCGTCTGCTTTACAGATGAGCTTACCGCCGCAAAGCTTTGTGAGCATACCGAGTGCATTTGCAAGGACAACGCTGCCGAAATAATCTCGGCACATTTTTAGAAATTATAATTTACTGTTGCAAACAAAGCCGAAAACGTGTATAATTAACAAAAAGACTTTTGGGAGAAAACAAATATGAACAACCAAAACGAGTGGGAAACACTCTACGCCGAATGTGACGCCTGCCGCAAATGTCCTCTCGGCGATACAAAAACAAATACCGTTTTCGGCAGCGGCAATCAAAATGCAGAGCTTATGTTTATAGGCGAAGCTCCCGGTGAAAACGAGGATCTTCAGGGCAAGCCCTTTGTGGGTGCAAGCGGCAGACTGCTTGACAAATATCTCGATGCCGTGGGACTTAAACGCGAGGACGCATACATAGCCAACATTCTTAAATGCCGTCCGCCCAAAAACCGCGATCCAAAACCCGAAGAAGAAGAACAGTGCATTGATTTTCTTCGCAGACAGCTTTCGCTTATACGTCCGAAAGTCATTGTATGCTTAGGCAGAATTTCGGCAATGAAAATTATAAAACCCGATTTCAAGATAACAGCCGAACACGGAAAGTGGTTCAAAAAAGGCGAATGGCTTATGTGCGCCGTGTATCACCCTGCGGCACTCTTGCGCGATCCGAGAAAACGCGACGATATGATGGCAGACTTTATAGAGATAAAAAGAAAGCTCGACGAGCTTGATTCGGCATCGCAGAGCTGAAAAGCAATATTACAAAATTTACCGGCGTTTTTTACAACGCCGGATTTTTATATTCCGCACAAAACTATCTGTGTGCTCTCGGAACGGTTATAAGCGTTTCAAAGACAAAATTATTCTTCCAATATTCAAACTTTCCTCCCACAAGCGACATTATACGCTCACAGCTTTTAAGTCCTATATTGGTGCTGAGACGTTCGTCCTTGCGTTTGGATATGTAGTTGATAACGGAAATACGGAGTGTCTTATCGTCAAGGCTTAAACTTACGGAAACAGGCTTTGAGATATCGGCGTATTTTTTAATATTTGAAAAAATATTGTCAAATACTCTCTTTAAAACCGCAGCGTCGGTCATTATAACACATTCGTCCTGCATTACAACGGTATTTATCTTAAATCCGAGTTCAGACAATGCAAAACTTTGTTCTCCGACAAGCTGCATGATAAGTTCTGACGCATTGTATTCATCAACGTCAAAATCGGCGTCTGTCTTGCTGAACAGCAGAAAATATCTGAACATTGTATCCGTCAGCGATTTTAACTGCTTCGCTTTATCGCGGCATATTTCGGCGTATTTCTTTATAAGTTCGGCATCCGTAACTTTTCCGTCGGCAAGAGCGTCCGCATAAAGCAGCAGCGATGTAAGCGGTGTTCTTATATCGTGTGAAATCGCCGTAACAAGCTCTGTATTTGAGCGATATGCCTTCTGCTCATTCTCATAGTGGCTGATAATGGATTTTCTCATATTTTCGGTGCTCTTCGCAAGACTTGATATTTCATCATTGCCTTTTTCGTCAATGTTTCTGTTCAGCTCGCCTGCATTTATAAGCTCAATTTCTTCGTTTATGCGTTTTATACGCATCAGCATTTTAATGAACGTGTGCATTATAAGCGTGCCGGCTGCAAGAAATCCTATAACGGCAGCAGCGGCAACAATTCTGCTGTGGAGGCGCTTTTCCGTAAAATCGTAAAGATATACGGTATAATCTCCGTCGGCAAACCGGACTGTGCCCGAATACGGAATTCTCCACAGACGGCTGTGTCCCGAAATCTGGTTTTCGGCACCCACAAGAGGACTTATATCTTTACTTACGCTTACGGTCACATATTTTTTTCTCTGACACCACTTTTTTGTAAGATCGGTATCCGAAGAAGATATATTATTTTTTGAAACATATTCACCGTACTGCGCAAAATACGCACTTTGTCTCGCAAGCCGCCTTGAATCCGACATATAAAGGTTATCTATGAGAGCCTTTCCTGCAAGACGTATAAAGAAAAACGCGCACAACCCGACGGTAAATGATGCAATCACGCATACTGCAAATCTAAGCGCCAGAGAACCGGATTTATGCTCACGAGCCTGCATAGCTGTACCCCTTACCCCAGACCGTCTGGATATATTTCGGCTTTGTGAAATCGTCCTCAAGCTTTTTTCTGAGATTCAGAATATGAACCATGACTGTATTTGCGGAGGACGGGAGATATTTTTCTCTCCAAACCGCCTCATATATCATGCTGTTTGAAAATACCGTGCCTTTATGAGAACGCAAAAATTCAAGCAGCTCATATTCCTTGTCGGTAAGCGGAATGACTTTGCCGTTTTTTGTAACGCTGCGGTCGGATGTATTTACGGAAAACTGTGTATCATCACCGTTGCCCGAACGCTTTAAGAGCGACCTTATTCTCAGTAACAGTTCAACGCTTGAAAAAGGCTTTGATAGATAATCGTCTCCGCCCGCTTCATAAGCTTCTGTTTTGTCGTTATCCGAGCTTTTTGCTGTCAGGAACAGTATCGGGCAGTTGCTGAATGTGCGTATTTGCTTTGCGCACTCGACGCCGGACATAAAAGGCATTACAATATCAAGTATAACGCAATCGAATTTTTCTCCGCTTTTTACTATGTCAGACGCACTCTTTCCGTCGGCAGCCTTGACGACCTCATATCCCTCGCCTTTAAGCAAAAACTCAACTGCGTCGCGTATATCCGCCTCATCATCAACAACAAGTATTCTTTTCAATGCGGTATAAGCCTCCTTTATCGTAAAACATTATCTGTCCTTTCAAGGTACATTATAATATATTTTACGTTTTTTGGCAACACATAAAGCATCAATTAAGAATTATTAAGGGCACAGATGTTTTTGCATTCCAGCCGTGCAATGTATTTTTAAGATTTGCACACTTTTTTTCTAAAAGGTCTTGACAAATACAGGCAAATGATATATAATATAAAAGCTGTCGAAAGACAGGCAATGCGCTGCTAGCTCAGCTGGATAGAGTGTTTGGCTACGAACCAAAAGGTCAGGGGTTCGAGTCCCTTGCAGCGCGCCACAGCCGGCAATATAACCGGCAATCAAAGCCGTCCATTGATTTGGGCGGTTTTTTTATTGACATAAAACGATTTATATGATAATATAAACAAAAAAGCCAAGGAAGTGCTTATGGAAACGAAAAAATTTATAATCGGCTTTATGGACTTTTATGACTACCCTGCCGAGGCAAAAGATACTTTTATAAACGCATTTGACACAATCGAGAATTCGGAATTTAAACAAGCATTTTATGAGCTTGCTGACAAGTATTTAAGGGAAGTTAAAATCGAAAAATCAGCTTTCATTTCCGAAACAATCAAAGATATAGCCACGCAAAGCGGAATTCACAAATATACTTTGAAATTCTTGCTCTTATTAATATGCTCCGAACAACTGCTGGCTTCATACCGCGCATCAAACATTCCCGATGAAATTTACCGCAACACAATGTATGATCTGAAAGTCAAACTCAATGAGTGCAAAACAGTAAAGAACGTTTGGGGAACTTTTACAAGCGGCTGGTACTGCGGAATTTTTTCCATGCGCACTTTCGGTTTAGGCAGACTCGAATTTGAAATGTCGGAGTTCCCTTTCGATAACGGTTATCATCACGGCGGCATTCATATAAACAGAGGCGACTTTGTTGTATTTGCCCACATTCCGTCAGGTTCTCCTCTGACGCATGAAAGTGCATACGATTCTTATCGAAGAGCTTATAATTTCTTCTCGGACAAGCTTAATAACAAGCCCCTTGTGATATGCTGTCATTCATGGCTGCTATACCCCGACACAAAGGATTTGTTTAAATGCAGCCGTAACATTACCGATTTTTATAACGATTTTGACATAATCGGAAAAGATGAATCGGAGGGGTTTTCCAATGCATGGCGTGTTTTCGAAAAAGACTACAATCAAAGCGAGATTGATTCATTGCCGGACAACACCTCACTTCAGCGGAATTTCATACAGTGGCTGAAAAACGGAGGCAAAACCGGAAACGGTTTCGGTGTTATCATATTTGACGGGCAAAAAATCATCAACAAATAAACAAATCGGCTGCTCAATTTCATTTGTTTCGCCGTTATTGTCACTTCTTAATAACAAAAAGACCGGGAAATCAATCCCGGTTTTATCTTTATTCACTTACCGCAGTTTCAAGAGCAAGTTCGATCATATCGGTAAAAGAGCTTTGGCGCTCATCAGCGGTCGTCTGCTCACCCGTTACAAGGCTGTCAGAGACCGTAAACAATGCAAGCGCACGCTTTTTTGCCCGTGCGGCATTTATGTACAGCGCTGCCGTTTCCATTTCAACCGCAAGCACGCCCATATCCGCCCATTTTTTGTTCATATCGGTTTGCGCCGAATAGAAAGTATCGCTCGTTATAACATTTCCGACATGAAATGCAAAATTTTTATTTGCGCATATCTCAGCTGCCTTTAACAAAATCTTAAAATCCGCAATCGGCGCAAAGCTACCGTTCAGTTCAAACTGTGAGCAATAGTTTGAATTCGTACACGCTCCCATTGCAAGCACTATATCACGCACGTGAACGGCTTTATTTATCGCTCCCGCCGTACCGACACGGATTATATTATCAACTCCGAAAAAATTGAACAGTTCATAGCTGTAAATGCCCATGGACGGCATACCCATACCGCTCGCCATTACAGAAACACTCTTTCCCTTATAAAATCCCGTATAACCGCAGGCGCCTCTTACGTCATTTACAAGTTTTGCGCCGCTAAGAAAGTTTTCTGCAATAAAACGCGAACGTTTCGGATCACCCGGCATAAGAACCGTCTTTGCAAAGTCATCGGGTGATGCATTTATATGCGGTGTCGGGTAATTTTTCCGGGGCATTTGTATCTTCCTCCCTTATATTTAACTTACAGTTATATTTTATCATGAATTTTGTTCCAATACAACATATATTTTTAAAGATAGCGCCTTATACATAAAAAGTGCCGCCCTTTCGGGCGGCACATCTGCAATAAACGCAACTGTTATGCTGTCGGAAGTTCACTTCCGTTAAGTATTGCATTTACAACCGCTTTCTGTTCATCGGTATATGAAGCAAATTCAGCGGATTCGCTCACGGTCTTTGCAACGTCATAAATGCTTGCCGACATAGGCAAACCGTAGTAATAAATGCCGTCAGCAGACTTAAGGTAAGGTCTTACAAGAAGAGTGTCCTTGTAGTTTGCGGCTTTAATTCCAACGAGTGCGGCAGCAAAGAACGTTTTGTTATCGGCGTTCCTGAAAGTAAGATGTGTTGTCTTATCATGCGATATTCCTGAAGTTTTCTTTACAGCGCTGTTATGTGTAAAGTCTGCTTCGGCAATCTTTGCAGCATCAAGAAGTACCTTGCGGGTTACGATAAATCCGTATTCAACACTGTCATCTTTTGCAACCTCATCAGCAACGCTTGCGATGAAACGCAGACCTGCGGGATTCTTTGTTCTGATAGTCGTTTCATTAGCATAAGAAACAGGCGCATCATATGCGGGATTCCATACAGCGGTAATGTTTACATTCTGCTTGAATTGTGTTGCGGTCACGGTTGTTGCCTTTGCGCCGTCAACCGTCCAGCCGCCGAATACAAATCCTTCCTTGGTGTAGGAGGTAGTTGTCGGAAGTGTGATCACCTCGTCTTTTGCAAGGTAAACGGTTTCGGTGTCGCCTGCTGCGCCGTCGGCGTTAAGGGTTACAGGCCACATTTCCTTGATAACATATTCTGTCAGGTTATAAGTAAGACCTGCGGCGGGGCTGTTATTTGAATCCCAAGTAGAACCGGTTACACCGAAATGCGCTGCATCGAACGCGGTAAGTACTGAAAGAACCGCACCGGATTTAAAGAGCCTGTCATATGTTCCGGTCCAGCTCTGTGCTCTCTCATAGAAATACTCGGTATTATAGGTCTTTCCTGTAATTTCGCCGAGTGCCTCAAGGCTTGATGCGGTTTTCGATCCGTCTGAGTACGATGTGCTGTTATTTTTTCTGGCAATATTGGAATAGTAATTCTCATTCATAATGGTAGCGACACCGATCAAAGTCTGAGTTTTTCCGAGGAACTGTCCCTGCGTGCCGCCGCCGAGGTAGAGGTCGCAGTTCTTTTTATTGAAAGCAGGCTTTGAGCCGTCGAACAGACCGTCCTGGAAAGGAAGATAAACGGAAAGTACGGACACGCCCTTAAAGGGATATTTGAAGTCTTCTGTATCATCATAAATGATAGAGGTCTTGTAGAAATACTTTGTGTCAGGCTTGAACATAATGTTTGAAGTGTTCAATGCTCTCCACTGATTGCCTTTCTTGCCTATTACAGCCTTAAGAGAACCGTTTTCGATAGAAGTAGTTCCCTCGGAAAGAGACCATATGTTATAGAACTTGTTGGAGAAATCACCGTTAGGAATGATGTTTTCACCGTCGTCAAACGTCGCAGCTTTATATTCAACAGCTGTTCCGAGAGAACCGGTTATTGAACCGACTTCCTCTTTCAAAGCGGATTTTACATAAACAGTCTGTCCGATAAGGGATTTAACGGCGTACATTCTGTAAGTAACGCTGCCGTCAGTGTTTGCAATCTTTTCAACATTATCGGTTCCGCTGAATACATTTGCAGCGTCCGTAATTGCTGCCGCATAAAATTCGTCTGCGGTATAACCGGGATCTGATTCGTAAGTTACGTTGAGAACGCCGTTTCTGTAATCCGCAGCGTCAGCACCGTTTGCGGAAGTAAGGACAGCCTTGTTAACGTCAAGAGTTACGTCATCGGAAAGTACAAAATCAATGCCCGCAACATCCATTACAAGTCCGTCATATGCCCAGTTAAGAATATCAAATCTGAAATTCTGCATACGGTCAAAATCAGACCACTTGTAAGTAACATTCTTCACACGGTAATCGTTCTTGCCGGCAAGGTCAATATATGCAGTGTGCCATTCATTATCGGCAAATTTCAGTTCGGCGGAATATACGTAGGTTCCCTGGGTGATGTCCGGATAAGCAAGAGTTCCGTCGGCTCTATAAGCCGCAGGGTCATTCACCTTAAGGAAGAATGACATCGGTACGGAACGTTCCTTAATATCATCGGGGATTTTGCTGAATCTGTACTTTACGGAAATACCCTTTATATTCTTTGTGTAAAGAGGTGTCGCAAAGTTCTTGGCTTCCATTTTCGGGTCGCCTACATAAGAGTTCGCAGCGCCGGACACACTTTTAAACGTGAAACGCTCGAAACCGCCGTTTTCGTTAACGTAAGAGGCAGTTACTTCTCCCCGAGGACTTGCGCCGTCATTAGAAGAGTTCGGATTGTTAAAATACTTTGAAAATGCTCCGCTGTTATTGAATGTAACGCTGTAACCGGGATGCGGCTGCGGCTGCGTATCGCCGAAAATTGCATAGAGCGTTATATCAGACGTAATCTTCAGCGATCCGGAAAGGACCTCTCCGTCAGGCGTAAGCGACCAGCCTTTGAATGTTCTTTCGGCGGAATAGTTACTCGGAGCATAAGACTTCAAGATCAAATCATTGCCGTTTCCAACAGCAACACTTGCAGGAACCGTCGCGCTTTCGCCGTTAGCGTCAAATGTAACGGTAAAACCATGATATCTGTATATTCTGATATTGTCAATATAATAGGTCATATTTGCGCAATTATCTGCGGTAACGTCAACACTTGCATTTGACAGGAAATATGACTTTGCATACCATTCTCCATCTTTAAGAGTAACCTGCGCTCTTCTTGTCAAAAGCTTATTTACATCAGTCGATGTATTAAAATCGGTCTGAACATTTCCGCCGTGCGATGTATTGCCTGCCTGAATAGTTGCATACAATCTCGAAAAAACAGGATTGACTTCAGAAGGAACATAGTAATCGGCAACTACGTTATATGTATCTCCTGCCGATGAAAGGTACTCATCTGCCAAAGCTGCATCTTTGTTAAAGTTAAGCGTCATCATTGCAAATCTGTAATTATTGGTTGCGGGAGCACCTACTTTAACCATTTTTGAACCGTTCATTTCTGCAATTACTCTTGTTGAACCGCCAGTATCAGCTCCGAATGTCGGATTTACAGATGTCTTGTTGTATGTGAAAGTATTGCTTACGGTCTTTCCGACGGTCTGGCTCTGGAAGTCATTGAACAGCAGAAGTTCGCCGTAATTCTCATCATACAAAGGAAGCCATTTTGCATAAAGCGTCTTATCTTCAGTCGGCGCATAAGCAGTATCATAAATCGTCTCGCCGTCTTTTGTTTCAGACCAGCCGAGGAAGAAATATGCATCGCTATCGGCAGGTTCAGCCTTGAGCGAAGTAAGGTCAAACGACTTTGCAGTTGCTGCTTCGGGTACTGTCGCATCTATACCGTTTGCATCAAACGTAATTGTGGGATAGAGCTTGTAATAAATTTTAATATTATCAATGCATACAGCGCTCTGAAGAACACCGGATGCATTTGTATCAGCACAGGTGCTGTTTGACTGAACGCCGAACGAAGTGATGTTCTGAACGGTTGTGCCGTCAAGCGTCAGCTGTACAGTATTTGTATACCATTCACCGGCTGTATACTCTGAAGCAACATCTGCCTGTTTTGTTATATCCTTTGTGTTTGCATTATAAAAAATACGGTTTCTGAATGTTGTAACAGCCTCGCCGCCGTCTTCGGGGATCTTGAAATCGGCAACAACAGTGTATGTACCCTTGGCGGTTAACTGCTGATTTGTAGCCCAGCCGTCAGGAGAATTCACATTCTGGAATCTGAGCAAAGTTACGGCACTTCCGGTTGTTGTACCGTTATATACTTTTAAATATCTATTGCTGCCGTCGCTTAAAACCTGAGCAACAGCAGACGATCCGAAACCGGTCGATTCATTAAGATAAATTCTCGAGCCAAAGTCGCCAAAAAATTCCGAGTTTATCCACTGCGGAACGGGATATTGTGTCGTTGCAGATCCATTCAAAAGATATGAATCTACGCCATACGACTCAAAATTTTCGCAAACTATGAGCGTTCCGTAATCAGGATCGGTTGCCTCAACGCCGTCGGGCAATTCGGCAGTAAGCTCTGCGGCTGCGGTTTCTTCGGGTAATGCGCTCTCTGCCGCTTCATCTGCACTCTCGGCATATTCGGTAGCCGGAGCAGCGTAAGCAAAGCAAGAAAAGAGCATAGCAAGACATAATGCTAAGCTTAAAAACTTTTTCATGTTCTTTCTCTCCTATTAAGTATTTTGGAAATTTTTGGAAATGCTAAAAAGGAATCCGGACGTGTGGGATTCGGAAATGCTTCGGGAAAAACAAAATCCGCTACGTCGTTTATCCATTGTAATGCTACGCTCCTTTCTGTTAAAATATCCATATTTTTCTACACCGACATTATAAAACTTTACGTTACTTTTGTCAATATTGTTTTTAAATTACCTTAAATTTTTATAAACAACGCACAAAATGTGAATAATATTTTTGTAACAATAGACGGCAGAAATTTGACGATTGTGCTCTTTTTATCAATTAGGGTACAATAAAGCAAACCGTTCAAAAGTTTTTTGTTTTCAAATCACAAATAACATCTTAAAGAAAAGTTCAATAAAGAAGTGTATAATTATGATATATTTTTTGAACGGAGGCTGCATAATGAAACTCAAATACTACGGAACGGCAGCTGCGGAAGGCGTTCCCGGACTTTTCTGCGAATGCGAAACCTGCCAAAAGTCGAGAAAATACGGCGGACGCAATTTTCGTTCGAGATCCCAGGCGCTTGTAAACGGGAAACTGCTTATTGATTTCCCCCCGGACACACTGTACCATGTTTTTAATTTCGGACTTGAACTGCACAAAATTCAAAACATAATAATTACCCACAAGCACTCGGATCATCTGCGCACCAGCGATTTTTTCAACCTTGCAAAGACATATGCATATCCCGACGACAGAAAACCGCTGCACATTTACGGCACACAGCCCACAATAGACGACATCGCGTATATGCTTCAGAAGAATAACATGATATCACAGGGACGCTGGATTCTTCACGAGGTTATGCCGTATGAAAAGTATGAAATTGACGGCATGACGGTCATTCCCTACTGCGCAAATCACGACTTTTCCGTATCCCCCGTCATATACGACATATCCGACGGCGATAAACGTATGCTGTACGGAAACGACACAGGCTGGTTTACCGACAAAACATGGGAATATATTGAAAACAACAAGCCGAAATTCGATTTTGTGAGCCTTGACTGCACCTGCGGCGTAAAGCCCGACTGCGGCTGCCACATGAATCTTGAACTGTGCGTGAAAACCGCGGATAAGCTCCGTGAGCTTGGCTGTGCGGACAAAGATACTGTATTTTATCTGCACCACTTCTCGCACAACGACGGTGTCACTTATGACGAGCTTGTTCCGATTGCCGAAAAACAAGGGTTCGGTGTTTCGTACGACGGTCTTGAGGTCGAATTTTAAATTTTGAACGGAGAAAAACAATGAAAAAAGATGTTAGAATAAAAAAACTCGATGAGCGTGCCGTGATACCGACTTACGGCTCCGAATTTTCCGCAGGCGCCGACCTGTATGCTCTTATCGACAGCGAAACGCTGACAATACAGCCGAATCAGACGATACTTATCCACACAGGAATCGCTATGGAAATTCCCGAAGGATTCGGCGGATTTATCTTTGCGCGCAGCGGTCTTGCCTCAAAGAAAGGTCTTGCGCCGGCAAACAAAGTAGGCGTTGTTGACGCAGATTACCGCGGAGAAATCATGGTCGCGCTGCACAATCATTCCAACAAAGAAGCTGTTGTTTCAAACGGCGAAAGAATCGCTCAGCTTGTTATAATGCCCTTTGCCGCGGCGAACTTTATCGAGTGCGAAGAACTTTCGGAGACGGTTCGCGCGTCGGGCGGTTTCGGCTCGACCGGCACAAAGTAAAATTCAGGTTACTCACAATGCACTTTTGCGTGTCCTTTGCGGCACGCTTTTTTGTTGTCAATATGTACGATTACTCCATATTATTAATCCCATAATTCCATTGACAAACGGCTGTTTTTATATTAAAATTATTTGGAATAAAAATAGCGACATCACATTTATTAATCTGAAAATACGAACGGAGAACAAAAATGGAATTTATAAATAACGGCATCGAATATGTTCTTAAAAGAAACGAACATGAAAAGTTGATTGAAAATCCGTGTTGCTACGGCGTAAACCGTCTTGACCCAAGAGCCAACCTTATCCCCTCGAAAAAGCGCGGAATCTATTACCGCAACAAATATGAATCCGATATGATTCAAAATCTCTGCGGAGAATACAAATTCATGTATCTTCCCTGCGATATTGACAGCAATGTATATTTTGAAAACGACTGCGAAGATTATTTCTGGAAAAAAATAGACGTCCCGTCAATGTGGCAGTACCGCGGCTACGGAAACTGCACTTATCCGAATGTTGAATATCATTTTGCGTTTGATCCGCCGTACATATCCTGCAACAATCCCGTAGGAATATACCGCAAGGAGTTTGTCATCTCGCGCCGTCCGGAAAAAAGCATACTTCATTTTTCGGGTGTTGACAATGCGTTTTTCGTATACGTAAACGGAAAATTTGCAGGTTTTGCAAAGGGCAGCCGCAACGCTGCGGAATTTGACGTAACAGATCTTCTTTGTATAGGCGTAAACAAACTTGCAATCAAAGTCTACACCTGGAGCGACGCAAGCTATCTCGAAAATCAGGACATGCTGCTTGCCAACGGAATTTTCCGCGACGTATATCTTATAAATACCGCGAAAACCACGGTAAATGATTTTCACATATATACCGACCTTGAAACCATATATGCCGACATAAGCGTTGAAAATGCCGCGGACGGCACGCAGGTAAAATTCTTTGCCGACGGAAAGGAACTTGTTTCTTCGCTTACTGACGGAAAAGCACATTTCACGGTAAAAGTTGACTCTCCGAAACTCTGGAACGCCGAAGAACCGAATCTCTACGACGTTTACATAGAGCTTTACGACAACGGAAATCTGCTTGAAGTACATTCCAAGAAAACCGGGCTTATGCAATGCCGCACAGAGGGCAACAAGCTGCTTGTCAATGAAAAGCCGATCATGCTTAAAGGCGTTAACCGCCATGAATACAACATGAAAAACGGCAGAGGCGTGAGTCTTGATCAAATGACAAAGGAAATTGAGATTTTAAAATCTTCCAACGTCAACGCAATAAGGTGTTCGCACTACACAAACGATCCTGCATTCTACGAGCTTTGCGCAATTTACGGACTTTACATTATGGACGAGGCTGACATAGAGTCGCACGGTGCACAAGCTACAGGAGATCAGGGCACACTCGCAAAATCCGACTACTGGGAGTACGCCTTTCTTTACAGAACAAAAGCCATGTATGAGAATGACAAAAACGAGCCGTGTATTATGATCTGGTCTGTCGGAAACGAGTGCGGCTGCGGAAAAAATCTGACAAAGTGCGAAGAATATCTGCGCTCGCAGCCCAAAAAGCTGCCGATACACCAAGCGCAGGATAACGCGAACGATGATTTCCGAAAGATCGGTTACTGCACGCTTGAATCCATGACGCACTTTACGCGCGACGGAAAACCTTGTATGCTTACCGAATATGCACACGGCATGGGCAATGCTCCGGGTGTGCTTGAAGATTACTGGAACTATATGTATTCGCACGAAGAATGGTGCGGCGGCTACATTTGGGAATTCAAGAGCCACGGTTTTTATGCCGAGGACAAGGACGGAAAGTCTTTTGTAAAATACGGCGGAGATTTTGACAAAAATGAAAAAAATCACTGGAAAAACTTTACGATTGACGGATACCTCCAAAGCGATCTTACTCCGAAACCGGCTCTTTCCGAGCTTAAAGAGGTGCTGTCCCCCGTCCTGTTTTCACTTGACGGCACCGGTCTTGTCTGCCGTAACACAAACGATTTTGTTTCGCTTGAAAAGTATACCTTAAAATGGTTCTTGCTTGAGGACTTCAACATTCTGCGTTCGGGCGAGATAAATATGCCCGACGTTCCGGCACGCCAGTCGCAGACACTCCGCGACATAGATCTTGAAATCGGCACTCCCGTAAACGGTGCGGTATACAGAATCGACCTTCACGTATACGACGGAGATCGTGAGATCTCGCACAGACAGCTCGAACTTCCCGTATACGCCGAAAAACTGCCGTACACGCCCAAACATTCGGGTTCACCGTCGCTTTCTTTTGACGGCGACACAGCAGTTATATCCGGCAACGGCTTTTCGGTAAGCTTCACCGGCGGCGTTATAAGCAAATACGTAAAAGCCGAAAGAACGATAATCGACGCGCCTATGAAGTTCTGCTTTTTCCGTGCAGCTACCGACAATGACGACGTTTGGAAAAGAAGTTCAAACACATGGCTTGATTACAGACTTCCTCAGTTTTCTTTCAAAATGAGAACTGTGTCTGTAAGCCGCGGCGAAAACTGTTGCAAAGTCAAAGTGTTCGGAAAAACCACCGGTCAGGGCAGATACGGCGGCTTTGAATGGAATATAGTATACACCGTTTTTGACAGCGGACTTATTCTGTTCGACTCTCATGCCGTTCCTTACGGCAAGCTGCCTGCCACGCTTTTGAGAATAGGCGTCGTATTCGAGCTTTCCTCAAAATTTGACAAAGTGCAGTGGTACGGCAGAGGCGAACACGAAAACTACTGCGACAGAAAGCTCTCAACACCGTTCGGACTTTACAGTCTGCCTGTTGACAAACTCAACTTCAAATACGAATATCCGCAAGAATGCGGCACACGCATCGACAATCGTTTTGTATCTGTAAACAGTGCAGACGGAACAAATCTCGGAATCGTCGGCTCCGACAGCGTTATCTTTTCATACCATGATTTCACACTTGAAAACCTGTCTGAGGCTAAACACAAAAACGAACTTCAAAAGTCAGACAGCAATTATCTGTACATAGACTACGCAATGCGCGGGCTAGGAAACAATTCCTGCGGTCCGACTCCCGAAGAAATGTACGAATTGCGTCCGCATGAGTTTGAGTTTGCATTTGTACTCGGCGCCAACCTTCCCGCCGAAAAACTACTCATGTTAAGCAGACTTGATTTCGGCGCCAAAACACAAAAACTCAGCGGCACATACCATGCTCCCGAAACAGAAAAAATAGTTCAGAATTTCGACTGCATGCCGAAAGATGCTGACTGATACAGCAAAAATTTAAATTTTAGTCCCGTACTCTGTAAAAACATGCGGGACTTTTCTTATTTATTAAAGCAGAAACCGGCGCCCTTTCATATAATACCTACGGAGAAGACATTACTTCTCCGGAAAATAACAGTTAAAGGAGTACCGACATGGCTTCTTTCTTTAATCAGGCTACTCTTTCCTACAACTGAATCAGTACAAATTCAAATATAACCGTCGGCGAGCTTGTCGAAGTCCTGTAAATGACAAAGACTGCGATAGCAGACACTTACACCGACGGAGATAACGTGGTTTACGTCATCAACATCGTAAATTCCGGAACTCTGCCGTTTACCGGACTTACGCTTACCGACAATCTCGGTGCTTATACCGTCGGAGAGAAAATCTACGTTCCGCTGACTTACAACACGGGAACTCTGAGATATTATACCGGCGGCACCTTACAGACAACGCCCACGGTTACAGCAGGCAACACGCTTGAAATCTCAGACTTCAGCGTTCCTGCAAACAGTAATGCGACCATTGTCTACCAGGTAAAATTAAACGAATTTGCTCCTCTTGCAGCCGAAAGCTCGGTTACAAACACGGCAACGCTGACAGGCGGCGGTATCACAACTCCGATAACCGCGACCGAAACAATCAACGCCAGTTCCGAGGCTGTTCTCACCATCAGCAAGGCTCTTTGCCCGTCTACCGTAACTGAAAACGGCGAAGTAACCTACACGTTTGTAATTCAGAATACCGGCAATACCGCAGCGGTAGCTGCCGACAACGCATCCGTAACCGACACATTCAATCCCATTCTTAACGGACTTTCCGTTACCTTCAACGGAACCGCATGGACTCTCGGCGATGACTATGCCTACAACACCGCGACCGGAGAATTTGCAACGGTTCCCGGAAAGATTACCGTTCCTGCTGCGACATTCACGCAGGATACCGAAACAGGAGTATACACCATTACTCCCGGAACGGCAATTCTTACGGTCAAAGGCACTATCTGAACAGTTTAAAGGACTTATGTTCTTTGGGAAGCTCTCAAAAAGGGTTCCTTTTCTTATTCTCTTTAAAGAATATTTTTTCCAACGCAGGCGCATATAGTTTACAAAAGCAAAAAAATATGGTATTATTATTGTAAAAGTAAATTCCGAGAGGTTAATTTATGTACAACGATTTCAAAAGCGATATAACCGCATTTGCCGATAAGTGCGGCGAGTATTTCAATAGCGGTAAATTAAAGATTTTTTTTAACTCGCTGTGTTCAGATAAAAACATGGCTGACTACTACGATATATTTGCCGAACACTGCGACGGCGGAAAAAGAGTACGCGCTTATCTTGTTAAGCTCGGTTACAGTCTGTTTAAAGAGCCTTGCGATGACCGCATAATTATCCCTGCCCTGTCATACGAGATATTCCAGACGGGAGTTCTTACGCATGACGACATTATAGACGAGAGTCCCACAAGACGTCACAAGCCTTCGGTATATATGCAGCTCGGCGGAGGTCACATGGGAACTTCGCGCGCGATATGCGAGGGTGATTTCGGAATTATTGCGGCAACCGCGATTCTCTGCGGCTGTGAGTTTGACGAAAAGACCAAGTTAAATGCAATACAGCACCAGTCACGCGTATTTTTCTCTACCGTTGCGGGCGAACTGAAGGACGTTGATCTGTCATACGACAAAAACTATACGCTTGAGGACGTTCTTTCGATGTACGCGCTGAAAACCGCGCAGTATACAGTTTCGGGACCGCTGTTGCTCGGCGCAATTCTTGCCGGTGCGGACGAAAAATCCAAGGCTGAACTTTCGGAAATCGGAAAAAATATTGGTATTGCCTTTCAGATAAAGGACGACATTCTCGGAATATTTTCAGAGCAGGACGAAATAGGTAAATCAAACCTCAGCGACATGAGAGAGGGCAAAAAAACCGTGCTTTCCTCACACTTTATTGATTTTGCAAACAAAAACAACGCTAAAACCGAGCCTGCGCACTTTGAAAGCATATACGGAAATGCAGCGTCGGGCGAAAAAGAACTTGAAACGCTGCGCGGTATGTTTATAAATTCGGGTTCCTTGGAATTTGCAAACGCGCTTTGCGACAAATACATACAAAATGCACGCGAGGGGCTTTCAAAGCTTACAATATCGCAGCGCAACAAGACCATTTTTGAGGAATTTCTCGAATACATGACTTCACGCAAAAAATAAACAATTACGGAGGTACATATGTCAGATAAAGCAACACAAATACAGCATCTCGGAATAATAATGGACGGAAACAGACGCTGGGCGCGTCAGCACAAGCTTGAAAGCGTCGTAAAAGGCCATGAAAAAGGCGGCGACAAGTTCATTGAAACCTGCATGTGGTGTCAGGAGGCGCAGATTCCGTATCTTACGGTCTATGCGTTTTCATACGACAACTGGAACAGAAGCGCCGACGAGGTTGACGGAATATTCGAGCTTCTCGAAAGCTTTTTCAAGAAGCGCATTGACACCTGTATTCAGCGCGACATTCGCCTTATACCCATCGGCAACATGGATATGCTGTCCGAAAAATCAAGAAATACTCTTAACCGCGCCGCAACACTGACCAAGGACTGCAAAAATCTTACCGTAAACATAGCTATAAGCTACGGCGGTCACGACGAAACATTACGCGCGGCGCGCAAGATTGCGGCAGACGCAGCCTCCGGAAAGATAAAGCCCGAGGACATTGACAGCAAGCTTTACAGGTCTTACCTTGACGAATACGAGTCGCCCGAAATGCAGCTTGTAATACGCACAGGCGGCGACAAAAGGCTCAGCGGATTTTTCCCTTGGGAAACGGCATATGCCGAATTTGCCTTTCTTGATGTACTCTGGCCGGATTTTTCACACGAACAGTTTGACAACACAATAGAACAGTATTATGCCAAAACAAGAATCAACAAAGGAAAATAAACGCGCCGATTTACAGAACGGCAGCGGATTAAAGCGTTCCGAGTTGTTTACGATAGGCGAAGTTTCAAAGATGTTTCATTTAAGTCCGGGAATTCTCCGCCACTATGAGCAAAAAGAGCTTATAAGCCCCGGATTTTCCGACCTGAAACCGGCTACCGGTATTACAGCATACGGCAATTTGAAGCTCTCAACACAATAAGATATTTACGTGTGCTTGACGTTCCTCTGCCGAAAATAAAGCAGTTTCTCGGCAACCGCGATCTTAACGTTATCGAAGGGACGTTACGCGAACAGATGAAGAGCGTAAATCAAAAGATAAGTCAGCTTTATAAGATTGAGCGAAAAATTCAAAAGCGCCTTGAACAGCTGGACGACGCGAGAAATTCGCGGCTTGATGTTATAGAACTTAAGAATATACCCGAAACAAGGCTTATAAAGCTTGAGGACAAGCTGAAAATAAACAGTTTTTACGACATGGAGTCACCCATACGCAGACTTGAAGGTTCACAGGACGAGGCGCTTGTCTTTCTCGGCAAGGTCGGAATAGGAATCTCAGAAACCAATCTGAAATCAGAAAAGTTCGACTCATACGACTGCATTTTTCTGATACTCGACGATGTTGACAGTTTTAAAGGTAGGTGCGACACACTACCACCCTGTACCTGTGTTTCCGTCCGTTTCTGCGGCAGCCATGCCGAAGCAAAAGCACCGTACCGCAGACTAACGGAATATATTAAAAGAAACAATTTTGAATTTTGCGGTTTTTCACGCGAAATTACCATGATCGACTACGGATTTACAAATGATACTGACAAATTCGTAACCGAAATACTTATTCCGGTTAAAAATAAATAATACTCCCACAAAAAAAGCAAGGCGCACCGATACAAACGGCCAACGACTTGCTCTTATTTTTATATATTGTTGCTAAGGAAAGCGAGTGACAATGCCATATTCTCATACTGCACGGCAATGCCATCCGGAACTTTCAGTCTGCACGGCGCAAAGCACCATATTCCCTTTATTCCGGCACCGACAACCGTATCGCATACACTCTGCGCATTATCCGCAGGAACGGCAATTATCGCTATTGCACAGTTATTTTCTTTGCAATACTCTGCAAATGTGTCCATGGGATATACCGGCTTTCCTGCCTTGCTCTGATACTTCTTTTTTACGGCAATATCGAACGCCGCCGATATTTCAAGTCCGTACTCCGAAAAGCCCTTATAATCAAGCAGAGCTTTACCGAGTTTGCCGACACCCACAAGCACGACTTTTTTATTATCGTCATGCTGCAAAAATTTTTCAAGAGTCGTAATAAGCTCATCAACTCTGTAACCTGTTTTGGGGCGTCCCGCACCGCTGATAGAAGCGAGATCCTTGCGAACCTGTACGTCGCCGAGTCCGAGCGCCCTTGCTATTGCTGTCGCCGATATATTCTCGCATGAATGTTCGGTGCTTTTCAGAAATTTGAGATAGACAGGTATTCTTCCGATTGCCGCGCGTGAAATCTCTGTACGTTTAATAACTTTCACCTCCGGGTGATTTTTAAGCGCACTTCAATTATTTGCTGAGCTTTGCTTTATCGGCAGCAGCGTCGAGCTTTACATTTCTAAAATAAAGTCCGATGTCTATCGCAATTTCGATAAAGTTAAGCACATAGAAGAAAAAGCTGAGATAGAAGATAAATCCGGAGCTGCCGTTGCAGGTCTGTATGATCTTTCTTGCAATCCCGAATGCGTAACCGATAAGCAAGAACACTTCAAAGAAAAGGCTCTTTCCCTTAGCGGTTCTGGAAGTATACGATTTGCGTATCGAAATTGGCCACGAAAGACCGAAACAGAATATTGTAAGCGCCTCGAGAAGGTCGGTTATGAATGAAACTGTCATTTTATTAACTCACTTTCGGTTATATATTCTTTTGTCTTGTGTAATTGGGAAGAAGTTTGGGAGAAACGGCGTCGGATTTGATTCCTGCGGATTCTCTCATCTTTTCAAACTCGGTAACGTGCTTTAACGAAAGCTTTCCGGTCTTGGTATGCTTTGCTGTTTCGGCTGCGTTCTTGCCTGCACTTCTGCCGAATACGATAATATCAAGCAGCGAGTTACCCATAAGTCTGTTTCTTCCGTGGATACCGCCGACTGCCTCGCCGGCAACATAGAGATTTTCCACATTGGGAGTCATACCGTCAACGTTTATGTCAAGGCCGCCGTTCTGGTAATGCAGCGTGGGATATACGAGTATAGGCTCCTTGCGGATATCTATACCGTAGCTCATAAACATACGCATCATTGCGGGAATTCTCTTTTCGATAGTTCCTTCTCCGCCGATTTTTTCAATCATGGGCGTATCAAGCCATACAGCCTTTCCGCTGCCTGTATCTACACCCTCATCTCTGTCGGAGCACTCGCGTATTATCGATGCTGCGGCAACGTCACGGGTTTCAAGCGGATGCATGAATACTTTACCGTCGCGGTTTACAAGCTTTGCACCGAGAGAACGAACCTTTTCGGTAACAAGCGCGCCGAATATCTGCTGCGGAAATGCAGCGCCCGTCGGGTGATACTGAAGTGTATCGGCATAAAGCAGTTTTGCGCCTGCTCTGTAACCGAGCACAAGTCCGTCTGCGGTTGCGCCGTAGTGGTTTGATGTCGGGAATCCCTGATAGTGCATACGTCCTGCGCCGCCGGTTGCTATAATTACGGTCTTTGCACGTGCAACCATGAGTTCCTTTGTTTCCATGTTCATGAGAACCGCGCCGGCTGCCTTACCGTTTTCGTCGAGTATTAGCTCGATTGCCGAAGTAAAGTCAACTACCGGAATTCCGCGGTTAAGCACTTCGTCGCGGAGTGTTCTCATTATTTCTGCACCGGAATAGTCCTTTGCGGCGTGCATTCTCTTTCTTGAAGTTCCGCCGCCGTGAGTGGTAATCATTGTTCCGTCGGGAGCCTTATCAAATTCAACGCCGAGGTCATTGAGCCACTGTATAGCTTCGGGTGCCTCGCACACAAGCTTTGCAAGAAGGTCTCTCTTTGCGGCAAAATGTCCGCCGCCGAAAGCGTCGAGAAAATGGGTTGCAGGGGAATCGTTGGGCTTATCGGCAGCCTGAATACCGCCTTCAGCCATCATTGTGTTTGCATCGCCTATACGGAGCTTTGTAACTATCATAACCTTTGCTCCGGCGTTATCAGCCTCGATTGCTGCGGAAGAACCTGCTCCGCCGCCGCCGATTATAAGCACGTCAACGTCATATTTCACGTTATTGAGGTCAATATCCTTTTCTGTTATACGGCTCTTTGCCTCAAGCATTTCGCAAAGCTCGTGGGGAACCTGCTCACCCTTATTCGGACCTATTTCAAGCGTTGCGAACTCACTCTTTTTATAATCGGGGTGATAAGCTGCAAGAAGGTCGTCCTTTTCTTTTGCGGTCATTCTTTTGGGCTCATAGGCAATATTGGCTTCACGCGCCTGTTCAAGCGCCTTTAAAGAATCCTGAAATTCAGCAGAATACATATCTGTTTTACCTCCTTACTTCTCTATATCCCTGTTATTGTAAAGTTCCTTGAGTTCTTCGACGGGTTTGCCCATAAGAGCTTCGATAAGTTCGGTAAATGTACCGTCTTTTATCTCTTTTACGCGTTCTTCGAGGTGTTCGGATTTAGGCGCGAGATACTTTCCGTTCAGTCTGCGCGCAAGCATTGCAACCTGCGGATGCGAAATTCCGGCAGGGCATCTCGACGAACATACGCCGCACATTACGCAGTCAAAGGATTCTTCCGCGCACTTATCAAACTCGCCTCTCTGAGCGTATGCGATATACTGCATGACATTGAGTCCCTGAGTACAGCTCTTTGTACAGGCATTACAGCCGACGCAGGCATATATTTCGGGATAAAGCTGCATCATTATCTGTTCGGTAGGCTTTATCTTTTCAATATCGTATACCTGTTTTACGAGCGGGAAGAAAGGCAGCGTTGCAACGTACATTCCCTCCTCTACCTTTGTCTGGCATGCAAGGCAGGTTTTAAGTTCCTGTTTGCCTTTAATACGGTATATTGTAGCGCACGCGCCGCAGAATCCGTTGCGGCAGCCGCAGCCGCGCACAAGCTGGTATCCGGCATATTCCATGGCACGCATTATTGTCAGGTTGTCGGGAACGCTGTACTGCTTGCCGAAAAGGTAAACGTTTACCATATTTTCCATAGTAATTTCTCCTTAAAGAATTTTTGAATTAATATTCGTCCGGAAGCTCGTCGATTTCATCGCAGCGGAAAACGGGGCCGTCCTTGCAGACATATTTTGCGCCAATATTGCATCTTCCGCACTTTCCGATACCGCACTTCATTCTAAGCTCCATTGTCGTATACACCTGAGTCTTATCAAATCCGAGTTCGATAAGTCCCGCAAGCGTAAATTTGATCATTATGGGAGGACCGCAGAGAATGGCGATCTTATCCGTCGAGAAACCGAGTTCCTTGACATAGTTGGGTACAAAACCGACGTGTCCGTTCCACTCGGGCTGTTCGCGGTCGATGGTAAGATGTACGGACACACCTGCATCGTTTGCCCACTCGTCAATGATCTCCTTATAGTCGACAAGATCCTGCATACTGCGCGAGCCGTAAACTATATCGATCTTTCCGTATCTGTCACGGTAATGGCGGCAGTAATTTATAACCGAACGCAGCGGTGCAAGACCGATACCGCCGGCGATAAAGAGCATATCGTGACCGGCAAACTCTGTATCTACCGGGAACGGCTTTCCGTAAGGACCGCGGATAGTAATCTGCTGACCTACCTCCATTGAATGGAGCCACTCGGTAACGCAGCCGCACTTTTTAATGGAAAATTCCATAAACTCGGTATTCGTAGGAGAAGAAGTAATTGAAAACATAGCCTCTCCGACACCCGGAATGGAAAGCATGGCACACTGACCGGGTTTATGTTCAAAAGCTTTTTTGCCGTCGGGAGTGACTACGCGGAAGGTCTTTACGTCCGGCGTATCTATGCGTATATCGGTTACGACGCCGATTGCCGGTATAAGTGCTTCTTTTTCGTTAAGCATTGCTTTTACCTCCCAGCTTTTTCATTACTTTTACTATATTCATCTGAATCGGGCATCTGTCTATGCAGCGTCCGCAGCCGACACACGAGAACATACCGTCGTTATTTGTCGGATAATACACAAGCTTATGCATAAATCTCTGACGGAATCTCTCAAGCTGTGTAAGTCTGGGCTGTCCTGCCGACATTTTTGTAAATTCGGAATACATACACGAATCCCAGCAGCGGAAACGCTTAACGCCGTGACCGGTATTGAAGTCCTTTATATCATAGCACTGGCAGGTCGGGCAGACAAAAGTACAGGTTCCGCAGCCGAGACAGGTTTCGGAAAGTTCCTTCCATTCGGGTGCGTCGAAAAATTCTTTTGTTTTGTCCTTTCCGAATGCGTCGGCTTTAAGCGAAGCAAGCGGAAGCTTTGAAAGACGCTCTTTGATAAGTTTTTTCTGCTCATCGGCAGCATTCTCATCGGCATTTTCCGTAACGCCGTCAAGTTTTGCAAGAAACGCCTTACCCTTTTCGGTCTTTGCGTCAAGCAAAAGCTCGTTTTCTGTCTTATAGCAGACAACATCGCCCTGAGGTTCCGACGCGTCAATTCCGAAAGTCTGACAGAAACAGGTTTCCTTAGGCTTATTGCAAGCCATAGAAATAATAGTTGCGTGTTTGCGGCGGTTTTCGTAATATGTATCGACAGGATCTGCGAGAAACACTCTGTCAAGTACGTCAAAGCTCTTTACGTCGCACGCACGGACTCCGAAAATTGCAAAATCTTCGGACTCGTTTCTTGTATCAATGACATCTATATTCTTTCCCTCAACCTTGAAATCCATAAGGTTCTCGGTCTGCGGAAAGAAGAAGTCCTTTGCGCTTCTTACGGTATTAAGTGCGTCGGAAAGCTTTTTGCCGTCCTCCCACTTTTCGTATTTGGCGCCGTTTGCGGCATCTACGGGAAGGTAAAGCGTCATTTCGGACGAAATCTTAGCAAACAGTCCGTCAAGCTTTTCAAGTGATATTTTACGCATTGACGTCACCCCTTTCGACAGCCTCTGAGGGTTCTGCGTCATCCAGCGAGTAGTTTACGATAGGCGCACGGTTTCCGACCTCGGCGCCTGCCTGATAATCGCCGTAAAGCTCGTCAATATCCTTGATAAACTTACGGTTGAGCAGATGAAGCGGTATATGCTGAGGACATACTCTCGAACATTCTCCGCAGTCGGTACATCTTCCGACAACATGGAACGCTCTTATGATATGGAACATCTTTTCTTCAAAGGAATTTGCTGCAGCCTTGTTTTCAACACCGGAATTCGGGTTATCGAAAACGCACTTTTCGCAGGTGCAGGCGGGACATACGTCGCGGCAGGCGTTGCAGCGGATACATCTCGACAGTTCGTTCTGCCAGAATGCGAAACGTTCGTCGGGAGTCATTTTTTCAAGGCGTTCAACCTCGTCAAATCTGTGCGAATCAAGGACATCTCCGTCAGAGCCGAGAAGTTCATCATACGCAACGTGCTTTTTCGACTTGCAGTTTGCACATCTCTCTGCCAAAAGTTCGGAAGTATTTACCTTAATATCTCCGTCATAGAGCGTATGTATTACGGTCTGCTCTCCGTCCGATTCGGCGGAAAGAACGCTCTGCGCTTTTTCTTTGAGTTTTTTAACGTCGATCATGCCGCCGCACGGAACGCCGACAACATAGACCTTTTCACGGTCAAAGCGATGCTCGGTAAGCAGCTGGTTAAAGCTGTACGTATCGCAGGGCTTTAAGAAAACAAGCACCTTTGCGTCGCTTTTTGCGGTTTCTTTCACAAGATATTTAGAGAAATTTGCACCGCAGAAATCATTCCATACAAATTCTTTTTCAAGTTCTTCGGCACTCGAAAATACCGACGGAGTTACGTCATAGTCAAACTCTCCGGCTCTCCAGCCGAGAACTCTGTCAACAGTGCCTGCTGCCAAAAGCTCAGAGGCTTTATTTACGAGAACATCGCGTTTTATTTCTTGCATCGTAAATCCTCCAATCTCTTGTTTTCGCCGAGGCTTGCGACCTTTTCGGCAAAATCGTTCATGGTTGCGGCAAACTTTGCGCCTTCCGCAGCGCTTACCCACTCCACTCTTGTACGTTCTCTCTCTATTCCGAGATAGTCAAGCATTGAAAACAGCAGCGACATACGGCGTCTTGTATAATAGTTACCCGATGTATAGTGGCAGTCTCCGGGGTGGCAGCCGCACAGAATTACACCGTCCGCGCCTCTCTGGAATGCACGGAGTATAAACATTGGATTTACTCTGCACGAGCAGGGTACGCGGATTATCTTTACGTCCGCAGGATAGCTCAGTCTGTTATTGCCGGCAAGGTCTGCTCCGGCATATGAGCACCAGTTACAGCAGAATGCCACAATAAGCGGCTTATATTCATTTACTTGCATATTGCGTCTACCTCCGCCATGATTTGCTTATTCATGAATCCCTTAAGGTCCATAGCACCGGACATACAAGCAACCGTACAAGCTCCGCAGCCCTGGCAAACAGCTTCGTTTACCGACGCAACTCTGCGGACTTTTGTGGTTCTGTCGGGCATTCTGAATTCTTTTTCAACGTATGTTATAGCGCCGTAAGGACAAACCTTTTCACAGGTCGAACAGCCGTTGCACATCATTTCGTCGGAATGTGCAACGCACGGGTTTCCTGTAAGCTTATCCTTACAGAGAAGTCCGATTACCTTTGACGCGGCAGCGCCTGCCTGAGAAACTGTTTCGGGTATATCCTTAGGTCCCTGGCAGGTTCCCGAAAGGAACACGCCTGCCGTCGGGCTTTCAACGGGACGGAGTTTGGGGTGCGCTTCGGTAAAGAAGTCGTTTGTATCCATACTTGCCGTAAGCATTGTAGCAAGGTGTCTTGCGGACTTATCGGGTTCTATTGCGGCGGCAAGCACGACAAGGTCTGCGTCTATATGAAGCTGCTTTCCGTAAAGCAGATCAGAGCCTTGCACCTTGAGTTTCTTTCCTTCGGGCGTTACCTTGCCCACCATGCCCTTTATATAATGCACGCCGTATTCTTCGACGGCTCTGCGGTAGAACTCGTCAAAATTCTTACCGGGTGTTCTTACGTCAATATAGAATACGTAAACTTCGGTATCCGGGTATTTATCGCGGATAAGCATTGCGTGCTTTGCCGTATACATACAGCATATCTTCGAGCAGTATTCCTTGCCCTTTTCTGCACAGGCAGAACATCTCGATCCTACGCACTGTACAAATACTATCGTATGCGGGTGTTCGTTATCCGACGGTCTTAAAAGCGTACCACCGGTAGGGCCTGCGGCGTTCATGAGACGTTCAAGCTCAAGCGAGGTTATTACGTCCTTTGACTGAGAGTATGCAAACTCGTCGAACTTATCCATAGAAATGGGATTGAATCCTGTTGCAACAACTATTGCGCCGTACTTTTCCTTTATGTACTCGTCCTTTGCGTTGTAATCGATAGCGCCGGCGGTACAAACCTTGGCGCAGACGCCGCACTTTCCGTTTTTGAGCATATTGCAGTGGTCGGGGTCTATTGTTGCGACCTTAGGCACCGCCTGTGCGAACGGGATATATATTGCGCGTCTGTTATCCATACCAAGGTTGAATTCATTAGGCACTTTTTTCTGCGGACATTTTTCGGTACAAGCTCCGCAGCCTGTGCAGACATCTTCCTTTACATATCTTGCACGTCTTTTTATGGTAACTTCAAAATTACCTACAAATCCGCCGACATCGGTCACTTCGGAATACGAAAAAATTCTTATCTTATCGTTCTGTGCAACATCAACCATTTTCGGCGTAAGAATACAAGCCGCACAGTCGAGCGTCGGGAAGGTTTTATCGAGCTGAGCCATCTTTCCGCCTATTGTCGGCTTTGTTTCAACTATATCTACCGGAAATCCTGCGTCTGCAATATCAAGCGCCGTCTGAATACCTGCAATACCGCCGCCGATAACAAGCGCCCTCTTTGTAACAGGGCTTTCGCCGGGCGTAAGAGGCGTATTAAGGTTTACTTTAGCTACGGCTGCCTTTGCAAGTATGATCGCCTTTTCGGTACCCGTCGGCATATCCTTATGAACCCACGAACACTGTTCGCGGATATTTGCAATCTCAACCATATAAGAGTTGAGTCCGGCTGCAGCCGCAGTTTTTCTGAAGGTAGCCTCATGCATACGCGGCGAACACGAGCAGACAACGATTCCCGTGAGCTTATGCTCCGCTATTGCATTTTTGATTATTTCCTGTCCGGCCTGGGAACACATATACTGGTAGTCGGTGGAGAAAACAACACCCGGCTCGTTTTCAAGAGCCTTTGCAACTGCTTTTACATCGACTGTTCCTGCAATATTTGTACCGCAGTGACAGACAAATACTCCGATTCTCTGCATGGTTTTGTATCTCCTTTCTTACTTTGAATATTTTCTGAATGCGCTTACCAAAGCCTGCTGCGGCATATCGTCGTCGATAATCTCCGGAACATCGTCGGGCTTTAAGTGGTTTGCGCCTTTTTCGCGTATTACGGAAAGTCTGAGAGCCTCTACAAGCTTTGCGGGTTCTACCCCGCGCGGACATCTGTCAACGCAGGCAAAGCAGGAAAGGCATTTATATATTGAATCCGACTTTTTCAGAGTTTCTATATCTCCGGTCTCGACCATATATACGAACTGATGAGGATGATATTCCATCTCATCATATGACGGACAGGTAGCCGAGCACTTTCCGCAGCGCATACATTTCAGAGGATTTACTCCGCTCATACGGAGGATCTGTTCCTTTTCGCGCTCATTTTTATTCTGCATCATTATCCTCCTTTACTCCGAGAGCCTCCGCAAGAAGCTCCGTAAAGTAAACAACCGGCACGTCGCTCTGACTCTTGACAAGGTTATACTTACAAAGAGGACATGCGGTGACAAGCATTTCGGCGCCGTTTTGCTTTGCATTGTCCGCAACGGCGTTTGCCTTCTTTGACGCAAACTCTTTATCCTCGACTACGACGTATCCGCCGCAGCACTCGTTTCTCATGGAATACACAACAGGTTCTGCACCGAGAGCTCTGATAAAGTCCTCCATGATCTTCGGGTTTTCTGGATCGTCAAAACTCATGACTTTTCCGGGACGGAGAAGCATACAGCCGTAATATGCCGCAATCTTCTTTCCGGTCAGCGGATTTTTTACCGCCTCTTTTATCTTATCAAAGCCTATCTTGTCGCGTAACAGTTCGAGATAGTGTATGACCTCTGTTTCGCCGTTATAAGGCTCTTTGAAGTCCTTATCCTGCGCCATATATGTATTCACGCGCGCAGCAAAAGTCTCATCATTCTGTACAGCGTAGTTTGTCTGCTTGATAACGTTATGACAGGCTGAGCATACGGTCACAAGAGGTCTGTTTTCCTCTTTTGCCGAGACAAGTGCGCGCACACTTGAAAGCTTTGACGCAATCTCGTCCTTTGCGCTGACAAACACACCGCCGCAGCACTGCCAATCCTTTATTTCGCAAAGCTCGGCACCGAGTATTTCAGCGCACTTTCTCGCATAGTAATCAAGTTGTTTTGCCTTTGTACGGAGGGTACAGCCGGGAAAATAACTTACTTTCATCAATATACCTCCATTACGTTTTCTTATACCATCTGTTCGGGGTGGAATACCTCATCGAACTTTTCGGCAGTCAGAAATCCGAGTTCAACGCAAGCTTCTTTAAGTGAAATATTATCCTTAAAGGCTTTCTTTGCGGTCTTTGCCGCATTTTCGTAGCCGATATAAGGGTTAAGCGCGGTAACAAGCATAAGCGAGTTATACAGGTTATGGTGCATTTTTTCCTTATTTGCGGTAATGCCGACTGCACAGTTATTATTGAACGAAACAATAGCCTCTGCAAGAAGTCTTGCGGACTGGAGGAAGTTATATGCCGCAACGGGCATGAACACGTTGAGTTCAAAGTTACCCTGCGACGCCGCCATGGAAACCGCAACGTCATTGCCCATTACCTGAACCGCAACCATGGTTACAGCCTCGCACTGCGTCGGATTGACTTTACCGGGCATTATCGAAGAACCGGGCTCGTTTTCGGGAATGTGTATCTCGCCGAGACCGTCTCTCGGACCTGACGCAAGCCAGCGAACATCGTTTGCTATCTTCATCATATCGCAGGCAGTCGCCTTTATCGCGCCGTGTGCAAATACAAGCTCATCTTTGCTTGTAAGAGCATGGAACTTGTTTTCAGCCGTTATAAAAGGCTTTCCCGTAAGTTCGGATACCTTTGCCGCAACAAGTTCGGAAAAACCTTTGGGCGCGTTAAGACCCGTACCTACCGCAGTTCCGCCGAGTGCAAGCTCATGCAGAGGTTTAAGCGCGGACTTGAGAAGTTCGGCATCTCTTTCGAGGCTTGAACGCCAGCCGCTTATTTCCTGGCTGAACTTTATGGGTGTTGCGTCCTGAAGATGTGTGCGTCCGGACTTTACTATGCCCTCATTCTCTTTTTCAAGCTTTTTAAATGTCGCTATAAGCGTTTCTATTGCCGGCAGCAGCTTATCCTCGATTGCAATAACCGCGGAAATATGCATCGCCGTAGGGAAAGTGTCGTTTGACGACTGGCTCATGTTTATATCGTCGTTCGGGTGAACGAGTTTTTTATCGGCAAGCTGGTTTGCACGGTTTGCAATAACCTCGTTTGCATTCATGTTGGACTGAGTGCCCGAACCCGTCTGCCATACAACAAGCGGAAAATGTCCGTTAAGCTCTCCGGAAATGACTTCGTCGCAGGCTTCGCAGATTACTGCAAGCTTTTCGGAGGTCATCTTTTCGGGTTTGAGCTCATTGTTGGCAAGAGCGGCAGCTTTTTTAAGTATTCCGAACGCGTGTGTTATCTCTCTCGGCATTGTTTCTATATCGACGCCGATCTTAAAATTCTCATGGCTTCTCTGTGTCTGCGCAGCCCAAAGACGGTCTGCCGGGACTTTGACTTCGCCCATGGAATCATGTTCTATGCGGTATTCCATTTTTAAACAACTCCTAATTATATTTCAAGATTATTGATAACGTCTTTGAGTGCGTCGGCGCTCTTATGAAGCTTTGCAATCTCTTCATCGGTAAGCGGCATAAGCACCTTGGATCTTGCACCGTTTGCGCCTACTGTATTGAGAACGCTGAGCGCAACGTCATCTACGCCGTATTCGCCGTGCATAGGAGTTGAAACGGTCATTGTAGTATCTATACCGGTAAGCAGGCACTTGCAAATATGGCAGACAGACGCGGAAATCGCATAGAATGTTGCGCCCTTGCGTGCGATAACTCTTGCGCCGGACTTGCGGACATACTGCTCTACTTCATCAAAGTTGAATACCGGCGGCTCTATATTATCGGTAGCGATAAGCTTTCCGCAATCGGCTATCGGAACATTCGAGATGTTTGCGACAGACCACGGAATAAAGGAAGAATCGCCGTGCTCGCCGAAAACATATGCATGAACATTGCTCTGACTGATATTGTAGTATTCCGAAATTCTTGCACGCAGTCTTGCGGTATCGAGTATCGTACCCGAACCGATTATGCGGTTTTCGGGAAGTCCCGAACGCTTGCAGAAAGTATATGTAAGAATATCTACCGGGTTGCTGACAATTATATATGTAGCGTCGGGAGCATACTTTACTATCTCGGGAATTATGGATTTTGTTATATTTACATTCGTCTGCGCAAGGTCAAGACGCGACTGACCGGGCTTTCTTGCAATACCCGATGTGAGTATTACGATGTTCGATCCCGAGGCGTCGCGATAGTCGCCCGCATATACCGAACAGGCACCGAGAAAAGGTGTTCCCTGACGTATATCAAGCGCTTCGCCGAGTGCTTTTTCATTGTTGATGTCGATCATTACTATCTGGGACGCAATTCCCATAACAGCAAGCGTATAAGCGATTGTTGAACCTACGCTTCCGGTTCCGATAATAGAAATTTTGTTCATAATGCACCTCTAAGTTTTTTTGATTGAATTACCGTTTTTTGCGGAATTTTCGGTTTTTCACTCCTTTTTTGTCGAATACATTTTCACAGTATTCCTTATATTATAATACCTCATTCGCACGTATTTGGCAAGTACCAATTTCGCATACCGGTAATGTGTTTATCGATATACTGCGGTTCAATATAAAAAATACTGTTGTTATTATAATTTTAGCACTATGTTAAAAAAAAGTCAATGTCAATATTATGCGCGGTTTGTGACATTTTTTTCAAAATACATACCTTTAATTATTAATAAAGCAAAAGTCCCGGAGCACAAAGTTCCGAGACCTTAAAAACGCTTTACAGATTTTTTACTTTTCCTGCGGAGTAACAATAAACTTTCCGAGTCTTCTTCTGTCCTTATCCGCAAGCACTTCGGGCAGCTCTTTGAGCGGGATTTTTTCGTATATCATAGAGCTTACGTCGATACGGCGCGAAGATATAAGATCAAGTGCGCGCTGCTGTGTATAAGGATTGATATATGAAGCCTTAAGCGTAATTTCTTTTTTGAATATTTCAAACGGCTTTATCGAAAGCTCATCATTCGGCTTTGTAAGTCCGAACATCATTACGGTCGAATACTTGCCTGCAATCTTAATTGCCGTTTCAAGCGTGGAAATGCGTCCCACGCACTCAATTACAACGTCGATCTGCGTGATTCCGAGTTTTGCAAGAACCTCGGGTATATCCGCGCCGTTAGGATCAAGTACAATATCCGCGCCGAGTTTCTTTGCGTGAACGCGCTTGCTTTCGACAGGCTCGATTACGATTATATTGCAGGCTCCTGCAAGTTTTGCAAGCTGCGTCATGATAAGCCCTATCATTCCCGCGCCTATTACGGCAACCGTATCTCCGTGGCGTATTCTGCAAAGATCAATTCCGTGCAGGCAGCACGCTACGGGCTCGGTCATTGCAGCCTCTTCATACGAAAGGCTGTCGGGAATCTTATAGCACTGCGATTCCGGAACGCAGCACATCTCGGAAAAACCGCCGTTTACGGTAGTTCCTATGCCTGTTATATGTTCGCAGAAGTGCCCGATTCCGCCCTTGCAGAAACGGCATTTACCGCAGAGCTTATTCGGATCTACGCAAACTCTTTCACCGACTTTAAAATCCGTAACCGCACTGCCGACCTTTAATATTTCACCGGAAAACTCATGTCCGAGAACCGTACCCGACGGTGTTGCAGCCGCGCCCTCATCGCCGTCGAAAATGTGCATATCCGTACCGCATATTCCGCAGGCATGAACCTTTATAAGAACATCATTTTCTCCGACTTGTGGTTCCGGCAGGTCTTCAACTCTCAAATCAAATTTGTTATAAAATCTTGCCGCTTTCATTATTTTATCCTCCTCAGTTAGCAAGTGAACACTGTACGGCGTTTCTGCCTTCATAATAATATATATTTTTAAATCCGTACTTGCGCAAAATTTCAAATGCCCTGTCAAATCCGTGCGCGCAGTTTTCGGGGATATGTGCGTCCGCTCCCAGCGTTACAAGGTAGCCGCCGAGCTGTCTGTATTTTTCGATTATCCATTCTTCGGGCAAAAGTTCGTCATATTCCGAACCAACGCAGGAAGTGTTTATCTCAAGCGCGGTTCCATGACGGATCGCGAGTTTTAATATTTCGGTTATCTGCGGTTCAAACTCGTGAATATCGAGATTTTTGCCATATTTTCCGTTTATATACCGCAGCGGGCAGGTAAGATGCGCCAGCACGTCGAAATCGTACGTCCGCAGCATCACTGACATATCTTCAAAATATACTCTCATGTATTCGTGAAGATTCGGGTTATTCATATCAAGCGTTGAGTAAGGTTTTGTAAAACCTTCGAGAGTTGTGCTGTGAACCGAGCCGATTACGGTATCAAAGTCATACGTTTCGAGAAGCTTTTTCGGCACTTCGGGTTGCCAGAAATACTCCCCTATCTCGGTACCCGTCAGCACCTTTAATTTTCCGTCAAACTTCTTTCTCATTTCAAGCGCGTCGTTTAGAGAACCTTTTGCTACGTCAAAAACATTTACCGTGTCGGCATATTCAATGTCTATATGATCTGTAAAGCACACAACGCCGACGCCCTTTTCTAAAGATGCCTCGCACATATCATACGGCTCTGCCGTGCTGTCATGGGAATTATGCGTGTGCATATGCGTATCGGGTATCAAACCGATATTCTTCGGCGGTTTTACCGTTCCGTTTGTCTCTATCATATCCGGCGCAAATTCAGCCATGCACTTTTCAAAGTCATCTTCGCTGTTGATTATCCAAAGACCGAGTTTTGCATATTTTCTTATTGTATCGCAAAGCGTTTTGCTTGCGAACGGTACCGACACCCAGCTTGTTGCCGGAGATTCAAACGGGACCCACACATAAAGTTTGTCTTTCGGCACGGTGCCTGCGATTTTTGCAAGGTTCTCCTCAGACGTATCTCCGTCGTAATGAATTACGGCATCGGGGAACATCTTTGATATTTCAACAGCCAGCTCCGCGTCAAAGCAAGTAAAACCGACATTAGCTTTCGGGTGAGCTTTTACGGTTTCAAAAATTGCATTTTTTGCATTTTCCTCAAACCGCGCAAATTTATTATCAATCTTTACATGAACTCCGGTTTGCTCCGAAAGTTCCATAACCTCCGAAAGCTTTACGAGTCCCTCGCCCCTGAATTTCGGTGAGAACCACAAACCGTAATCATATTCGGAAAGTTCTTTATATGTGAGGTCCGGAACTTTTATCTGCTTTTCAATTACCGAACCGTTTTTATTTCTTGCGGTTCTGTTTATTGTAATGTCGTGCATAAGAACCGGAACACCGTCCGACGTAACGTCTGGATCAACTTCTATAGCGTCATAGCCCTGCATACACGCGGCTTTTAGCGAACGGAGGGTGCTTTCCGGATTTTCGGTTCCAACTCCCCTGTGCGCTTCAAACAAACATTTATTCATTTTTACGCCTCCAAAGCAAGTTTGTCAAATGCTTTATTACGGTTTGATTATATATTAACCGTGCAAAAAATTCAATGTATTTCACGCAAAATGATAAAACGCTCACAAATCAGAGTATTTCTGCCTGTATTCGCTTGCGAATATGCAAAAAACTTCTTCGGCACAAAGCCAAAGAAGTCAGATTATTACTCAGTGTTCAAGTAAAGCTCATTAAAAGCGGCATACAACGAAAATATGCAGGTTATGATAACAAATATATCCTTTAAGCCGGTATTCAGCAGCGGAACGGATACAAAAACAAGAAATCCTGCCGCTTTGTTTGATACGGTATGCAAAATCATCTTCTTTCTCAGGCAAAAATGCACATATATAAATGAAAACAGTTTTACAATACAGATAAATCCCGCAACAGGCAGAACATAACGTTCAAATTTTACGCACAGGACAAGCTTCAGCGCTGTACAAACTGCAAATATAACATCGGCTGTGCTGTCAAATACCTCTGCGTACCGTGTCTGCACACCGAGCTTTCGCGCCGCAAAACCGTCAAGCATATCCGTAAGACTGCACAAAAAATACAATTTTTATCTTCCGTCGCGTTTGGACATCATAAACACCGTTTTGAATATCATCTTTATATCGAGAAACATCGTTCTGTGCTCTATGTATTCAATATCCATTTCCACCCACTCGTCAAACGGCACGTCGTTTCTGTCCGCAGTTGTCTGCCAGATACAGGTAAGACCGGGAGTTACCACAAGACGCAGTTTCTGATAGTCGTCATACCGTTCTACTTCGCTTACAAGCGGAGGTCTCGGACCGACAAGACTCATATCGCCTTTCAGCACGTTAAAAAGCTGAAGTATTTCGTCAAAGCCCGTTTTTCTTAAAAATCCGCCGACGCGGGTTATCCTCGGATCGTTCTTTATCTTGAACACAGGGCCGTCCATCTCATTATGCTCCTCAAGCTGTTTTCTGAGTTCTTCGGCATTGGCTACCATTGTGCGAAATTTATACATTGTAAAGACTTTTACGTGTCTGCCGACGCGTTTCTGCCTGAATACGGGACTTGCGTGCGGATCATCAATAAAAATCAAAATATACGTTATGAGCAAAAGCGGTGAAAGCAGGATTATCGCAACCAAAGAGGCAACTATATCAAAAGCTCTCTTTTTCGCCCAGAAACCTTTTTTGGAGGCTTTGAAAAGTCTGTCCATGCTTTTTCTGGTTCTCTCGTCTACTTTGTCATAGTCTATAAAGATGTCCGTTGAGTTCAAGTAAAAAACCTCCTAAAAAAGCAAAAAGACCGACTGCAATTACAAGAATAATGCAGTCAGTCAATCATTCCGAAAGCCGGGTTAGACACTAAACTTTGCGTCCCCGCTTTTCAACGGGTTTGCTAAAATACAGATATTCAATTTACATCTTAACTCGCAATTCTGTCGGTGCAAAGCACCTCTTACAGTAAAATTATACTTTTTTCGGCACGGTTTGTCAAGGACAACGGTCTTATTTTACAAAAAGTTTAACATTGTATGATAACAACAATTTCGAAACAAAAATTTCGCGAACACTTTATATAATTATAACATATTTTTAACCGTATGGCGGTGAAAAATGTCATTTTTGCACATTATAATGAACTTGTGACATAGAAAAAGGATTTATTCCCCATGTAACAAATTTAATTATGAAAGGTGATTTTTTATGAACAAATTCATGCTTAACGAAACCTCATACCATGGCGCAGGCGCCATAAACGCTATACCGGACGAAGTTAAAAGCCGCGGTTTCAAAAAGGTATTTGTTGCGTCGGATCCCGATCTTGTAAAATTCGGCGTTACCAAAAAGGTTACCGATATAATTGAAAAAGCCGGAATAGCATACACACTTTATTCCGACATAAAGCCCAACCCCACCATTGAAAACGTTCAGCACGGCGTTAAGGAATTTAAAGAAAGCGGCGCAGACTGCATAGTTGCAATAGGCGGCGGCTCATCTATGGACACTTCAAAGGCAATAGGCATTATAATCGCAAACCCCGAATTTGAAGATGTACGCTCGCTCGAAGGCGTAGCTCCAACAAAGAACAAATGCGTTCCGATAATTGCAGTGCCGACTACCGCAGGAACGGCTGCGGAGGTTACTATCAACTACGTTATTACTGACGTTGAGAAAAAACGTAAATTTGTCTGCGTTGACGCTCATGATATTCCCGTTGTCGCTGTGGTTGACCCTGATATGATGTCCACAATGCCGGCTTCGCTTACGGCAGCTACCGGTATGGACGCCCTTACACACGCGATCGAAGGCTACATCACAAAAGCCGCATGGGAGCTTTCGGATATGTTCCACATAAAAGCTATCGAAATAATTTCACGTTCGCTGCGCGACGCCGTAAAGAACGGAAAAGCAGGCAGAGAAGGAATGGCTCTCGGACAGTATGTTGCGGGCATGGGATTTTCAAACGTAGGTCTCGGTGTTGACCACTCAATGGCACACACGCTGTCCGCCTACTATGACACGCCTCACGGCAAGGCTTGCGCCATACTTCTTCCGGCAGTCATGGAATACAATGCGGACTACACCGGCGAAAAGTACAAGGATATTGCTAAAGCCATGGGCGTAGAAGGCGTTGATTCAATGACTCAGGCTGAATACCGCAAAGCAGCCGTTGACGCTGTACGCAAACTCTCCGAAGATGTCGGAATTCCCTCCACGCTCAAAGGCATTGTAAAAGAAGAGGATATTCCCGCACTTGCAGAATCGGCTTATGCAGACGCCTGCCGTCCCGGAAATCCGAGAGACACAAACGTTGAAGAAATTGCGGAGATTTACAGAAGTCTGATGTAAATTTTAATTCCAAATATTAAGGGCAGCCGTTTATTACGGCTGCCTTTTTAGCACGTAGTTTTCTGTTTCTGCTAACACTCGGTTTTATCAAGATTTTTCCAGCCGTATCGTACGACCGATATGATCATGGACAGTTCGCTGACAGCCTCGTCAAGTATTCCCGCCTAAGAACCTATTATAATATCGTATATTATCCACAGCGGTGAATTGACAAATATTCCGACAATACGGATTTTTCGTGCGTTATACGTGTATCCTCCTACTGTTGCGGCAATATTTGCAGCAACCGGAAGTACGGAAGAAAAGCCTTTCCATGTAACGGCAAGCGTTATAAGCTGAAGCAGACATATTATAACGCACATAAGCTTGCTTTTCAGAAACTTATTTTCACAGCCCAGGCAAAAAGAACGAAATGTATTGAGAATATAGCTTATTCCGCCGGTAAGCGCGTCCAACATAAGCAAATGCACCGTATAAAGCAGGTAAGATACAAACCGGCAGCGAAACAGTTTTTTGTTGCTCTTGCAATGATATGAGAAAAAGAATACGACCGTTCCCAAAAAGCCGACTGCCTGAATCAATATGTCTTTTGCCTGCATTTTTACTTCACCTGACGATTCTTAACAATTTACGTTGCAATTAAAAATCCGTATAAAAAACAAATAAACCGCCTATTACAGCGGTTTCTAAAATGGTCGGAGTGTAATTATAGGATCTCAAAAAACACAGATATATCAACGGTTTGCTGGTAGTCGGCAAGAGATGTTCATCCTGAGAAAACAATTTTAACGCTACCACCCAATTTTGAGCGGTGACTTATTCTTTTGCAAACTTTTCAAAAGCAAATTTACGTATATTAGGGTAAGCTGACTTGTCAACCTGTCTGGCATCGGGCACTTCAATTTTTCCCAATAATGTTTTTATGCGTTTTTGTACAGTTTTCAATTCGGCCTGTGGAGGTTCAATAAGCCGAGGCTTTTTAGACATATCTACATAGGGACTAATCATCGAAACAACATAGTCTTGTTTTAACAAATCCCCATCTTTAATATGTAGAACATATTTTAGCATTTTTTTAGATTGAATTCCGTATAGTGAGCAATCAGTATATTTCAAAAGGCATTACACCTCAATTCTTAAAATGTGTTGGTGTTAGCTGTTGACTACTTTACCGATTATCCAACGGACAAAATCGGGAAGTAGTTCAGGGCAGCAAAAGGATACAGCCAGTACGGCTACTGCAATCAGTACAATGATGATCACAGCAGCAGGAACATGAGAGCGAGTCTCATTCGTGGAAACCTTGTTATTGTCACCGTAAACATTGAAATTGATGACAATACTGGGCTTGTCCGCTTTCTTCACGGAATTCACCTCGTATATGGTTAGTCCTGCTTGTCCTCGTTCTTATTTTGCGCCTTGAGTCTTGCCGCGTCAACAAGTCCCTTGCCGATAATTATGCTATTATCATCGCGGAACCTGCCGTAATTATCGCCGTGACCTGCTCTACGGTCATGTCCGGAACTCCGAACGCTACGAGAACCGTGCTTACGAATGTGACCACAGCCGCCCAGAATTTGCGGCTTGTGAGCTTTTGTTTCCAGTTAATCT
>ERZ835980.765-NODE-765-length-41461-cov-4.607907_pt1 | contig 41461 bp, 33 predicted proteins | sample MGYA00519943_ERZ835980 | MGnify/ENA primary metagenome ERZ835980 (study PRJEB31850, sample SAMEA3708791) | human gut metagenome | biome: human gut; feature: human-associated habitat; material: faeces | place: China | collected 2014 ... | reverse complement strand
GCCAGAAAGCCAAAGATAGCCATTACCCAGCGCTTTTGTGGCAGTCGGCCTTTTGCGAACAGGAATCCCGCCAGCATACCGCCCGCGCCGTAGGCGAACATCTGCCAGGGCGTATAGGCTCCCTGACCGTAAAAGAAGTTGCTGGCAAACGCGGAGACAGCCCCCACCAGGAAACCCACCTCCGGGCCGAAGGCAATGCCGGACAGCATAATAATGGCGAAGATGGCCTTGAAATTGGGGATGGGGATCACCACACGGGCCGCCACCGCCAGGGCGGACAGCACCGCAATGACTACAAGCTCCCGGGCCTGGGGCTTGCGGCTTTCAAAGGCCAGGAGAAACGGAATGATGATTTCGATAATCACCAGCGTGCTGGTAAGATAGTAGGCTCTGCCGGTCAGCCGAAGCCCGAAGAACAGGGTTGCCGGAATCACCAGCAGGAAAATCAGGAGCGTGGCAATGTGAGATTTTTTCATTTTGCTGCCTCCTTGTTTTCTTTGTAGAGACGGATCACGTCTTCCGCCGTAACGGCCCCCTCAAACACATGTCGGCTCATCCGGTGGGCAGCGGTGGTATAGAAGCTGTTGGCTCCAAAGAACCGTCTGGGCGTGTCCGTAGTCAGAACCTGTCCGTCAAAGAACATACTGACCACATCCGCATACCGTGCGCAAAACTCCACATCGTGGGAGACCATGACAATGGTAATACCCTGCTTTTTGAGATCAGATAGGATACCCGCAAAGGTCTCCTTAAAGAAGCTGTCGATGCCTTTCGTGGGCTCGTCCAACAGCAGAAGCCTGGGATTTGTCAGCAGTACTTTTGCCAGGGCCGCCCGCTGCTGCTCGCCGCCGGACAGGTCGTAGGGGTGGCTGTCCAGAAGCTCCGTCACCTGGCAAAGGGCCGCGATCCGTTCAATTTCCTGCTTATCCTTGGTCATTTCCGCCAGGTCTTCCCGGACGGTCTTTTTGACAAACAGGCTCTTGGGGTCCTGGGGCAGCATGGCAAGGCAGCCATGGAACAGCTCTGAAGACTTGTACTTTTCCACCGGCTTGCCAAACAGCGTCACCTTGCCCCGGTAGGGTCTGCAAACGCCGGAGATGGCCTTTAAGGTGGTGGACTTTCCCGCGCCGTTGCCGCCGAGAATTGCATAGAGGCTTCCTGCGGGTATTTCCGCACTGACACCCCGCAGAATATCCGGAGAATCCTTCTCATATCGGAACCAGAGTTCTTTTAGGACAAGGGCCGGATTTTCAATTTCTTCCGGCAAGGCGGGAGCGGGGATGGCCTTGATGCTCGGCTCCTTTGGAAATTCCTTACTCAGCCAACTGCGCCCTTGGCGAACGGTCAGCGGGCTTTCGCCGGTGCCGCCTGCCCCATAATAAACCCGCACGGGGGTGGGCATGGCAGCGAACATGGGGTTATTCCCAGCAAACAGCAGCTGCCCCACCTTTCCGGGGGCATCGTCCGCAATGACTTTGCCCTTGTCCATGACCACTGCCCTGTCTGCGTAAGGGAAAATGTCTTCCAGGCGGTGTTCAGTGATAATGACGGTTGTACCCAGTTCCGTGTTTATTTTTCGGACAGTGTTCAGAAAATCAGAAGCAGCGATAGGGTCTAACTGGCTTGTTGGCTCGTCCAGGATCAGCACCTCCGGCTGCATGGCCATAATGGATGCCAAGTTTAATAGCTGCTTTTGTCCGCCGGATAGGGTCGCTACATCCCGGTGGAACCAATCCTGAATGCCAAAGTAGCAGGCCATCTCCGCAACCCGGCCTCGCATAGTTTTCTGGTCACAGCCCAGGCTTTCCAGGCCGAAGGCCAGCTCATGCCAAACCTTATCCGTGACGATCTGGTCATCGGGATTTTGCATGACGAAACCGATTTTCTCGGACTGCTCTCGGTCCGACACCTGTTTCAGCGGAATGCCCCGGAATAAAATCTCGCCGGTACGTTTCCCGTTGGGGGTGAGGACGGTTTTAAGCTGTCGCAAAAGGGTACTCTTTCCGCTTCCAGATTTGCCGCAAAGCACCAGAAACTCCCCCTGCTCAATAGTCAGACTGACATTTTCCAACGAATGCCTTCCCTTGGCAGAGGCATAGGAAAATGTCAAATCCTTGATCTCGAAATGTGCCACTGTATGGCCTCCTTTATGTGTAATACGGTGGGCAATAGCAAAAATGCGCCATAGGCTGCCAAGCCCAGACTGTTCCATCCTCCGATTCGGGCAATAGACAGCTCCGGGGTGAAGGTTGCCGTTTTGTCACCAACGAATACAACCAAACCGAGCAGTACCGAAAAAGCTGCCAGAAGCCCCCAATCCAGGCTGGTCATGGTGTAGATCATAAAGCTGCTTCGCTTTCCTGTTCCGTAGCCCCGGCTGCGCATGGAGTCTGCCGTGACCACGCTGCCCTCTAACGCCCAGGAGGTCAGTGCCCCCAGAATGGACATTCCGTCCTCCAGCTTTTCTTTATTGGTGTCACCCTCCGCTGCCCCTTTGCCGATGGACTTTCTGGCTCCGGCGATTTGAGTCGCCTTGCGCATGAAATTGGGAATCAGCCGCAGTACCATCACCAGCAGTAGCGACAGGGCGGGGATCACATTTCCAAACAGTGACGTAAACTTGTCGCTGGTCAGGACTGCATTGTAGCAGCCAAACCACAGCAGCATTTCCAGAAAAATCCCACTGATGGCCATGCCATAGAGCAGAGCCTCCCAGGTGTAGGGCCTGCCAAAATACCAAAACAGCACTCGCTCTCCATACCGGTTGAACAAAGGGTTGATCAGGGTCAGCACCAGGAAAAGGGGCAGCATAGAAAGAATGTTCCGAAGCCCTTTTCGCCTGTGGAGAAGAAGATAATAACAGCTCCCACTGACGATCCCCACCGCAAGATACGCCGGGTGCTGGATAATCACGGCGGCGCAAATGGCTCCCAGGAAAAAGGCAAAATTCACCGCCGGATGGCGCTTGGAAAAGGCATCACTACGCATTGTCGTCGCCCATCCAGATTTCGCCTACATCCGCACCCAGGCCGTTGCAGGTGTAGCACCAAACAATATCCTGGCCGTTTTTCAGCGTGTAGGAGGAGCAGCCATAGTTGGGGAACCACTCATCTACCTTGTACATCCATCCGGATTCCGGGCCGCAGTCAAACTCATACAGATGGTTGATGCCCTCGATATAATAGCTTTCATACATAGGGGTATAGCTGTATTCAATTTGAATACCCGCCGCCTCACAGACTTTGTTCAGCACCTCAAAAACCGTATCGCCTTCGGAGAAGCTGACCTGGGTCTTGGGCAGGATCGTCCCATCCTTTGGAACAAAGGGGGCCTTTTCTTCATTCAAATTCTTCGTGTTGTCCAAGATGGTATCACACACAATGGTAATGGTGCAGATGTTATCCTCCTGACCGGGTTCAATCAGGGCATTGTCTTGTATCTTTTGAATTTTGTACTGGCTTCCGAGGCCGTCACCGGTGTCTGTTTTCAGTGTAAAAGCGACTGCTACACCGGCAATGACGATTGCGGCAATGATCAATACCATGATCAGGTTTGCGGTTTTCTTTTTCATACAGATCCTCTCTTTATGTCAAGCGTTCCGTTCATTAAGGATAGTATAGTTGATTTTACCTCATGTTCCAAGAGTTTTTTGCTTTATTTTTCAGGTTCCTCTAAAGTGATGAAGCCGGTCATCCTTCGCTGGGCAATCTCAGAGGGGGCCTGAGCAGCGTTGGATGATCCGGCTATCTTCAATCAGTTGGTTTCTGCTGCCAGGTATCCTCTTGGGTAACAGAAGATGTGGCCTCCGATGGAACCCCATTCGCTGTCCGTTGTGCGGACTCTGCCATAGAACAGGACATCCTTTGGCAGCACATAGGGACCATACAAGGCCCGGTCGATGGCCTCATATTGCGCCTGTCCCGGCTTGGCTTCTTTGATAAGCTTATTGGGGACGAACTGGGATTCATCATTGATCATTGCGGTAATGGAACCGCTGAACAAATCGGATGTCAGCCGGTTCAAAACGACCTCTGCAATGGCCTGCTGGCCATCTTCGCACTCTCCCCGGGCCTCGACGTAAATCAGCTTTGCAAGCAGTTTGGTTTCCGCATCGGTCAGGGTCAGACCGTCATATCTTGGCTCCACATAGGGGCGGGCAGGCGGTTCATAGATGAATGGGTCATCCGGCATTTTGGCGGGGTCAAAGATAAATGCCCCATCGTAGCCCCAGCAGATTTCATCCGTGCTGAAGCCGTTTTCAAATTCGTATTGAAGCCGCCAGCTCTCCCGGTTCGTAACGGAAGGGTCATAGACCATGATTTTTCCTTCTTCATTGATGCCCTTCAGGAGAACGAAATGCTGGCTGTTTGTGAAAAGGGACTTGCCGTTCATCAGCTGGATGACGATTTTTCCTTCCCACAGGGCTTCCTTGACGAAATTGTAGTTTTCCGCTTCCGTCATGGGCAGCTTCAATGCGCTTGCCATATAGCGAATACGGTCTACATTGTTTTCGGCTTTTGCGCCGAACCATCCCGCCAGTTCATCGGGGTAATACTGGTGGCCCGTCAGGTAAGTAGCAGCTACCGCCATGCAGCAGACGCTGCAGCCGTTGTCCTTGATCGTGCCGGAGCCGTACATGATGTCGCCATACTCGTCCAGCGTGTAATCCGGGAAAAAGCGTTCACCCTCCGGTTCGGCTGGAATTTCCTCTGTTTCCTCCGGAATCACTTCCTCCGGCTCCGGTTCCTGGGCTTCTTCTGGTACAGGTTCTGTGGGCAGGTATTCTGTTTCCTCGGGATATTCCTGGGTTTCTTCTGTTGATTCCTCTGTGGCCTCGGTGGGTTCTTCCTCCGGGGCCGCTGTTTCTTTTTGCTGTGTCTCCTCCGTTGCCTCGTCGGCCCAGGTCCTCAAAGAAATGGGCTGAACAAGCAGAGCTGCCGCCAGCAGTAGGCACAGAATATTTCGTTTGGTCAAATGCAGCGCTCCTTGCTTGCCGGGGACGGTTGCCCGCCCCCGGCGGTAAAATATCAGTCTTTCTTCTTGTTGAGCTTGGGAACGAGGACGATACCGATGACCACACCCCAGCCGGCACCGCCAAAGATGCAGACCGCAATGATCCACCAGGGGATATTGGCCGCCTGGGCAGGTTCGGTGGCAGCGGGAACGGTGGGTTCCACAGTTACCACATCGCCGCCCATGTCGATGATGTCGGTCATGTCGTACAGGTTCGTCTTGCCGGAGAGGAAGCGGTAGTAGGCGGTCAGTGCGTAGTACGCCTGCTCGGTACCCATGCCGTCGATCTCGCCGTCCATGATGTGCTTGAAACCGCCGCCCTTTACATAATACCGCAGCAGTGCGTCAACCACGGAGCTTCCGTTCTTGACGAACCGGGAGTCGGTGTCCCCATCGATACCCAGAGCGGACAGAGCGGTGAGAACCTGTGCGGTGGATTCACTGGTGGCAATGTACTTGCCGTCGCCGTAGGTGGTGCTGAATCCGCCGTCATCGTCCTGCATTTCGGAAAGGCGGGCAATGGCCTTGTCGATGGCCTGTTTTACAGTCGGGTCCTTCTTATAGTAGGGAGCCAGCGCTGTCAGTGCCATGCCGGTCATGTCGGAGTCGGCACGGTCCCCGGAGATGGCCCAGCCGCCGTCGGAGGTCTGCACACTCAAAATCTCGTCAATGAGGGCCTGCCGTGTGGTGGTGCCGCCGGAGGGTACGGGGTAGTTGCCGGAATCCAGTGCCAGCAGTGCCCAGATAGGACCGTTGTTGCCCTGGTACTTGACGAACTCCAGGTCACTGAGGCCAGCCAGCAGATTGTAGCCGCCAACGTTGGTCACATCCTTGCCGATAGCCGTCAGGGCCAGGATCATCCGGGAGTTATCCGTAGACTTGGCCTTGTGGAGCCGTCCGGTTTCGGAATCAATGTTGCTCTGAACATACTCCACAGCCTTCTGGTAGTAGTCCTCCACGCCGGGGACTGTCCGTCCGGACCGGGCCAGGCCGATGACCATCCATTCGCCGCCAATAGCGCCGACATTGGGGGTACCCAGTTTCTCCATGTAGTCGCCGGTGTTGATGTAAGGATCGCTGACCTTTCCAAGGGTATCCAGCATTGCAAACTTTGTCTCTGCCGCAGTCAGGGTTTCGTAGTTGTCAACCAGCAGCTTTTGCAGATCCGTCAGGGCATCGTAAGCCTTCCGGGCATCCTTAATGTCCTGTTCGGAATCCTTGGTGACGTTGCCGATCTTGCTGATCTTGGCCATGACATCCTTGGCCTTCTGCTGATCCTCGTCAGTGGCGGTCAGCTTTGCGTAGGCCTTTTCCGCATCGGTCAGCTCTTTCAGCTTCGTGACCAGCCGCTTCTGAGTCGGAGTCAGGTCATTATAGGCTTTCCGGGCCGCCTCGATGGCGGGGCCGCTGTCCTTGGTGACGTTACCGATCTTCTCAATCAGCTTGTCCACAGCCGCCGCCTTGTTCCGGTCAGCGGTGGTGATCATGGAGGTGCCGCCGGTGGTGGTGCCGGTAGTGCCGCCAGTAGTCGTTCCGCCGGTGGAGCCGCCGCCGGTAGTGGTACCGCCGCTGGGCTTCTGTCCGTACTTGTTGCCGCCCTCCTCGTAGTCGTAGTCGTCAGTGTAGTGCAGGACGATGTTATCGCCGTCCTTCAGGTACTTGGCCGCTACGCCCACTTCGGGATGGCTGCCGTTGACGGTGTACATCCAGCCAGAGTTCTTGCCGTTGTCGAATTCGCCCAGACCGTTGACCGCACTGATGTAGACAGTGTGGTAGGAGTTGTTGTCGCTGGCCGTAAAGGTGATGTTGTGCTTCTTTGCCACTCTCTGGAGGACATCCCACACGGTTTCAGAAGTATCCGCTTCCACACCGCTCTCGCTTGCCCAGGTGGTCAGGCCGCCGCGGGCCAGACCGTGGGGGCCGCCGTTGCTGGTGGGATCTTTGTGGTGGCTGTCGCCGCGGATGGTGACGGAGACGGTAATTTTGGTGGATACAGGCTTGACGGTAACGGTAATGTAGGTCACAGCAGCGCCGTAGCTCAGAGAAATCGTCTGGTTGCCAACCGCATTCTTGTCGTAGCCACTGATAGTAACGTCGCGCAGGGATACAGTGCTTGTGGTACCGTTCGTCCAGGTGGCCGTCAGCTTGATGCCGTTCAGGTTCAGCTCCTCGCCAAGGTTATACTCGGTCTTGTAGCTGCCGCTGACCGTCAGCTCGTAGCAGATGGGGTCTGCGGAGCTGCCGCCGATCTTCTTGCAGAGCTTGTCCGCGTCCTTACCCAGAGGATCGTCGGTACGGTTGTGATCCTTTCTCCAGGCACAGCCCTCTACCGCGGGGCAGTCCTTGGTGGTGCCCTCCGTGCTGAATACGATGGTGCCGTCCATCTTTGTGGGGTTGGCATAGCTGGTATCCAGGTACTTTACAAAGCCGATGCCCTTGTCCGCGCCGCAGCCCGCGGAGTAGGTGTTGGCGGAGATGTTGTCGTACCGGTTCAGACTGTTCCGGTAGCCGATGATGGCACCGACATACTTGTTGCCGCTGACCTTGCCGGTAAAGCTGTTGGCGCTGATGGAGCCAACCACATTATCCCAGGTCTGAGCCACATAGCCGTCGCCGCCGAAGATGCCGCCAACACGCTCGTTGCCCTTCACGGTTCCGTCCACGGTGCAGGCCAAGATGGTGGGGCAAGCGCCGTTGGGGGCCGTGGAGTTATCGTAGCCGCCGCCGACGATACCACCGGCGTAGGAGCCGGAGGATTCTACGGTGCCGTGGAAGGTGGAGTTGCGAACGACGCACTCAGCCAAGGCGTTGTCTCTGGTGCCGATGATGCCGCCCACATAGTCCTTGCCCTTGACCGTTGCAGAGCTGGTGCAGTTTTCAATGGTGCCCTGGAATCTCCCGGCGAAGGAACCAATCTGGCTTTCCGTTCCGGTATAGCCAACCACAACATTGCTCTCAATGGTGCAGTTGCGGATGGTCATAACGAAGCCCGCACTAGCGGAGGCATAGCCGTTGCCGGCACCAGCCGCTACCAGGCCGGATTTCAGGGTCTTGGAGCCGCTTTTCAGCGTTACGTTGTCCAGGACGATGGCACTGCCGGACAGGCCGACGCCGGTAAAGTCATTGACCAGACCCGCCCCTTCGATCTGCTCGCCGTAAATATCCAGGTCCTTGACGGAAGCACCGTTGATGCAGCCCAGCAGAGGCCTTTCGCCTGCCGGGACCGTCAATTTCTTGTGATTGCCGTCAATATGGCCGGAGAAGGCGGTGTCCCGTGTGCCGATAGGCGTCCAGTTCGTGGGCAGCGAAACATCGTTTGCGATCTGGAAGTAGGCCCCGGCGAAGGAATCGCCGTCAGCGACCATCTTCTGGATTTCAGACAGATGCTCCGTTGTCTTAATGATGTAGGGGTTCTGCTCCGTACCAGCGCCGTCCATGGTCGTCTCGCGGTCTGTGAAGTCGATCTTCAGGATGTCCGACTTCGTGGATACCGGTTCGACGGTGGAATTTTTGTCGCTGGGGGACAGGGTGATTACGACGTAAAAGTAGTGTTCACCTGCGGGGTAGGCGGTATTGGGGTTGATTTCGCATTCCTTGTAGTACTCCCCGCTTACACCGCCCTCTCGCTTCCCTTTGCAAATTGCATCTTTAACGAGTTCGGCGCCGTCGTAACTGTTCGTGGTAGAGTGATAAAGCGTCACTATGGAATCAACATCGTAGTCCGCATACTGGAATCGAACATTGAAAGGTTTGGGAGCTGAGTTTCCCTTTGCGATCGCCGTATATCCGCCAGGAACCATTCCCGTATTCTCGTCAAAAACATAGGTTCCAGGCTGCCCAATAACTTCTGCCGCATGGATACACTTAGTCAGGTTCGCGCGTACAGAAACATTATTCGTTTTTGCCTTATACTCTTTTCCATCTACAGTATTGGTAATAACACAATAGTAACCGAAGGAAGAATTCACATCCGTGGATGGTACATAGTCTTTCGCATTTGCGACAGGCTGATCCTCTTTCGCAATCTTATACCATTGGTAACTTAACTCGCCCTTCGATGGTTTAAGCACCTCAACGGACAGAGTGATTTTGTCCCCCTGGTTGCAATAAATTCTGGATTCTGGTTGAGAAAGAATCACCGGTGTAAAATCGCTGCTGTCTTTTGCAGTAACTGTCGCAACATCAGATTTTACCGAATAGGAGGTTTCCCCCTTGGTATCCGTAATAACACAATAGTATGCAGCTTCACCAACAGCGTCCGTTTTTGGCGCAAAACTTGCGCCGTTCGCATTCGGTATCAGTTCGCTGTCATCCTGCGTTCCTTTGTACCACTGATAGGAAAGCGCTCCCCCATCCAAAGAAACTGCCTCAACATTCAGAGAAATTTGATCCCCTGTGTAGCAGGTAACACTGGCAGGCTGCTTACTAATCTTTATCCTGGATTCTTCAATTTGCACCAAGACAGAGTATGCACGAACTGTTCCGTTGGCAGTCACCAACTTTACAGGAACAACCGCATACGGGTATGTGTCTTCATAAACAACTGGATAATCGGCCAGGTTAATCGTGGCCTCCAATCCAGCCTCTCCAGAATTTCCGATGTAGACCGTTGTCGCACTCTGAATCGGGGATACAGATATTGTGACCGCACCGCTAGTAGCCGCTTGTGTTGTCTTTGTTTTTACCGCTCGCATATTGGGCACAGCACAGAGATCAATGGCCAGCGGGATTTGTTTGTTACCCTCAGAAACTGAAAGTTCCTTCATTCCAGGGTATTTATGAATGTTGAATCGATAAACCTCGCTAGAAGTATACGTTCCAGTCTTAGTGCTATATTCACCGATCTCAATTACATAATACCCGGTATCCCCATACGGGAATTTCGTAGAATCAATCGCAACGGAGGATTTGAAGGATGTGCGTACCCCAGCCTCGCCATTGTAACTAATCGTCATGGAATACGAAGCTGATCCCATAACATCCAAAGGTAGAAGATTAAGTCTATAGTCTGTCCGATCATTGATTTCAATGTCGAACACGCCGCCATTCCAGTCTCCCCGGTTATCAGATACAACTCTGTCATTTGCCCATATAGTAAGGCTGTTCATATATGCCTTATATACGGTCACTGTGGCAATATCTGTTTTTACAGAATATTCTTTTCCATCTACTGTATTGGTTACGATGCAATAGTATTCACTGGAACCGATGGTATCGAGAGGTGCCGCGTACATCTCCATCGTTGAAAAGTCATCTTCCAGCTTTTCGTCCGTAGGATCGCCGACCTTATACCACTGGTAAGAAAGCACCCCATTGGTGACTGTCGCCTCTACTTCGAGGACAGCATATTCATCCGGCGATTTCTCCATAGCAACAGATTGCGGCTGTGTTGTAACGATTGGATAACAGTCTACCGTCATCACCCACAGCGTGTATTCCTTGGTCACGCCAGGCTGTCCCTCAGTTGCGGAAATCTCCAACTTAATAGGAATTGCCACATAGCGCTGAGTTCCCTCTATTTGGGTCTCATAATCTCCGAGCTTCACCGCAGAGCCAGATACAAAGGCCGTTGTGGAGCTGCCCAGATATACCTTGGCGCTCTCGCTGTTGGCCGTCACCGTCAGTTTGATCTCGTCCGCTGTCACCGCGCTGGTAGTCTTTAGCTTTCCTGTGCTGTTGGCCTCGCTCATGTCTACGGCGATCTCAGCTTCATCCGCCGTTACCGCAATGCCGGTCAGGCTCAGCTTTTTGGTAACTTTGAACTTGTAGACCTCGCTGGCGAGATAGCTCTTGCTGGCACTGTCGTATTCTCCCACCTCTACGGTGAGGTAGCCGGTATCACCGACAGGGAATTTGCCGGTGTCCAGTTCCACTTCCTGCTGGTACGCGCCAACCTCGCCCTTCTCCCCATTGTAGCTGATGGTCATGGAATATTTCCCGACCATATCCTTATTTATGGGAAGAATCTCCAGCTTATATGTGTTGGCGCTGTCAACACTGATGTTGAATTCCTTGCCCTGCCAATAGCCTTGTCCGTCAAGAATTTTGTTCCCATTCTCGTAAAGGTTCAGTTTGGCAATGTAAGACTTATAAACATAAATCGTAACCACATCTGTCTTTACAGAAAATTCCTCTCCTCCAACAGTATTGGTTACAACGCAGTAATATTGAACCTTTCCAAGAGTATTGAGAGGGGCCAGACACATACTGTCCATTGCGTAGTCATCACTCAATTCCTCATCTTCTGGGGAATTGACTTTATACCACTTGTAGGAGAGTTCACCATTATCAGTGGCTTCGGCCTCAACTTCCAGGAATGCACCGCCGAACTCGCTATACTCCATAGAATCTGACTCGGCCTGGGGTTGTTTCAGAATAATAGGGAGGCTCGGTTGCCTGGTAACATTAAACTTGTAAACTTCACTCGCTGTGAATCTTTCACTGGCACTGTCATATTCACCTACTTGGACAGTGAAGTATCCATCACTTCCAACAGGAAATTTGCTTGTATCCAGCACTAGTTCTTGCTGATATGAGCCAACCTCACCGACTTCTCCATTATAACTGATGGCCATAGAGTATTTTCCAACCATCTCTTTGTTAATGGGAAGAATTTCCAGTTTATATGTGTTTACTCTATCAACTTCAACATTATATTCTTTTCCCTGCCAATACCCCTGACCGCTAAGTACCTGGTCTTCATTTTTGTAAAGATTCAGCTTAGCGATATAGGATTTGTAGACATAAATGGTAACAACATCCGATTTAACGGAATAGTCTTTTCCGTCAACGGTGTTAGTGACAACACAATAAAACTGGTTTGTACCTAGAATATTGATAGGTGCCAAACACATCTCGCCCATTGCGTAGTCATCACTCAGCTGTTCATCTTCCGGCGAACTGACCCTGTACCACTTATAAGAGAGTTCACCATTGCCTGCCGCCTCGGCTGCAACCTCCAGAAATGCGCCGCCGAACTCGCTGTATTCCATCGATTCGGATTCTGCTTCTGGCTGAACTGTGATTACGGGATAATAGCTTTCTTCAACGCTCTCTCCTTGCTCAGCATTGAACAAAACTACCGTAGTGTCATTTTCTTCATCGTCTGAAATCTCGGATAAAAAAGGAGACTGATCTGGTTCATTTTCATTTTCAACAGCCCCAACATCAGCCAAACTAATTTCTGTATCAACTTCTTCTGCTTTGCTTTCTTCTACATGAATCGAGGAATCGGTTGCCGGACTATCGTCAAATTCCATCGCATACGCAGGAGAAGGGATGTATGATAAAAGTAAGGAAACTGACAAAAATAGGGCGCACAATTTCCTTCCCCAATTTTTGATGCTCATGTTATCCACCTCCATATGCGAGGGAATAATGCCTCGGCAAATGGACGCTTCCCTCGCAAAAAAGAGGCGGCCCCATCTACCGACAGGGCCGCCTCACTATTCAATTACAAACTATATTGATTTCTTTTTAGGCAAGAGGGGTCGTGGTTGTCCACACGGATACGGTGAAATCATACACCAGTTCAACAACCTCGTCGGCCTGCACATTGTAGCAGCACATATAGTCCCAAATCTGGGTGCTCTTATTGCTGCTGTAAGTCCAGTCATAGCCTGCATAGATGTAGGTGTAGTTACTACCTTCCTGCTTAATCAGGCCATAGCCCTGCAAATCGCCAGTGTACCAGGTAATATTCTTGTAGTTGTAGCCCTTTTTAGTAAGGTTTGCACGGTCTGCTGCTTTAGTAGAATCAAACTTCGTGGAAGCGTAATCGCCATAGCCATTCAGCGCGTAGTGAATGGTAGACGGATTATAATAATCTGCTACTTGCTTCCAGTCACGCGCATGAACTGTGTCCGTATCAAGTGCAGACTTCACACTTGCACCAGTCGTCGCAGCAACAGTCCAAGAAGGGGTAGCACCGCTCCGGGAGTTCTTAACGGTTACATTGATGTACGGGATCGCAGGGGTGTCTGCGAATGCGGTCACGCTCAGCGATGCGAACATCACCAGAACCAAGACCAAAGACAGGATACGTTTTGCCATTTTCATAGGTTTTCGCTCCTTTGTAAAATATTTATGTCACAGCCTTTCGACTGTTGACACCATGATTTGTGAACCTCTCCGTCGTGTCCGCAACGATCCCCGCTTCCATTGGGGCCCACCATACAAACGGGCATCATCCCTAACCCACTTCGTCATGCTCCGGCCCAAAGGTCATTATCGCACAATCCCGTGAATCGGTGTCGCGGCACAACATCGATATTCACTTTCTATATGCCTCCGGGTCACGTCCCGGTTGACACCCATTCTTCCTCGCCAGGAACTCCAATTTCTGTTCCCGCCTCGGCTTATGGCATCCCTTCGGCAGCGGCAGCTTGGCCTCGGTCAACGCAATAGACCAGCAGACAAACCGCCCCGCAATATACCGCCCACCCTCAACTTCATTGGAATAAGGGGAGTGGCCCAGCGCCTCGGCGCAGGTACGAAGGTACTCCAGTATCTCATCGTCGCTCATCATATCCCCGTGGGATTCTCCCCACCGGGCATCCCGCTCTAAGCGGGCCTGTTTTTCGGCCTGAGCGACAGCGGCCTTTTCTTGATTCACAGCCCGGATGGCTTCCCGCTTTTGTGCCTGACGCTCGTCGAATACACGGGACTGCTCTTTCATGGTTTTGCGGTAGATGCGTCTGCCCTTATCGCTGACCTTATGTGTTGGGTAGGGCAGCCCAGCAACATCTACCGCTCTGGACCATCCGCCGAACCGCTCCCCAATCATAGCACCCCCGAATACCTCTCTGGGGTAGGGCGTATGCCCAAGCTCCTGGGCGCACTGCTGGAGATAGGCAATCAGCTGTTCGTCTGTGTCGTCCCGGTGGGCCGCCACGAACTCAGCGTCCTTGCGCCGCATGGCGGCGTTGGTCATTGTCTCCAGCTGCTGCTGTTTCCACCGTTGTGGATCAAAACGATAAGGCTTGTCTTTGTTACTCACACCGTGTCCCTCCATTATCAGGCGCAATGCCTCTACATTGGTGGGATCTCACGGTTTCTTTCGCGTCCAAAGATCAATCCATGGTTTTGTAGGTCTCCTGGCTCTGTGCAGCACTGCCGCCTTCTCACTTTTCAGCAATGGCATTTTGGCAGTACCCTTGGCACATTACAGTAGCGCGTCTGCGCCGGACTTCCACCGGCTTCCCTTGTTCAGCCTGCTCTCCACAGGCCACAAAACCGATATGCAGTTTTCAGGCAAAAGAAAAAGCCACACAGGCAGACTTCTGCCAGTGTGACCGTATGTTTTCACAACCTGCCTTCCTTCACCCCATCTCAGGGATGCGCTCCGGGTTCTCACATGGTCGGTATTCTGGCTCTGCGCATCTCGAAGGCGAAAGCCTTCTTCGTCTGTATCCAGCCTTCTCAGGTTTCCCCAATGACCGGATCTCTCCAAGGATACAGGCATCTGCGCTTACAGCTACGGGTATAGCCCGGATTTCCACCGGTTCCCTAATCTCCACGCCTGAGCTTTCTCAACCGACCCAGAACATGGGACACCATGCAGCAATTGAGTTGTTAAAGTACGTTCTTTTGTGCCATACTATGTATGACGGCCAGAAGCCTGGGTCGTGGGGGACGGTTTCGTTAAGGAAACCCCTTGACGAAAGCCAGAAAGTCCACATACGTACCCATTCGTACAAGGTTATTATATCATAAGCCATATCTTTGTCAATTAAATTTGTCCCAGATTGTTAATTTTTGTACGGAATCGCAATTCAATAGATAACACAGGAACGGAAAAGCGCTAGATTTTATGCAATTCGGCAAATGGGAACCCTTTTGCTGGATGCAACTGCCGTCAAAATCATGGTCACAGGAGGAATGCCTATGCCCAGACGAGGGGAAAATATCTATAAGCGCAAGGATGGGCGCTGGGAGGGCCGGTATATCGCGGACCGAAAGCCGGACGGTGGGGCCCTCTATCGCTCGGTTTACGGAACAACCTACGCCGACGTTCGTCAAAAGCTGGCTGTCTGCCGGGAGGAGAACCGCAAACAGCAGCTGCGCGGCTGCACTCTGACGGTAAAAGAGCTTTTGGCCCATTGGCAAACGGAGAACAGCCACATCAAGCCCACCAGCCGGGAACGCTACCGGGTGTTGATCCAGCAGCACATTGAACCTGAACTGGGTGCGCAACGGGTATGCGACCTTACAGAAGAAAAGCTCAACAGCTTTGTGGACAGAAAGCTCAAATCCGGGCGGCTGGACGGCAAGGGCGGGTTGGCCCCCAAGACGGTCAATGATATTTGCGTCATCGTCCGTTCCGCCTTGAAACTGGCACGGCGAAAGTTCCGATACAACGGCGAAGAAGAAATCCGCGCTCCGGCGGTTAAGCAGAGGCGGATCGAAACCTTTAGCGGGTGGGAATGCTGCCGTATTTCCGCGGAGATTTTACGAAAGCCAAGCGCCGAGAACCTGGCCTACCTGCTGTGCCTGGAAACGGGAATCCGGCTGGGAGAAGTGTGTGCGCTGCAATGGTCAGACATTGATTTTTCCAGTGGGACCGTGCATATACAGCGAACGGCCTACCGTATCAATTACGGAGGCCGCACGGAGTTGGTAATTCAAGCGCCGAAAAGCGAATGCTCAGAACGGGTGATTCCCTTGACGGCGAAAATGCTTTCTCTGCTTCGCCCACTGAAAATCAGCGGCTACCTGCTCACGGGCAGCGACAGGCCAATGGAGCCGAGAACGCTGCAATACCGGTTCCGGCGCTTCCTGGAGCGGCTGGAAATCCCCGTCCGGAATTTCCACATCCTGCGGCACTCCTGCGCCACACGGTGCATCGAATACGGCATGGATATCAAATCCCTTTCCGAAATCCTGGGTCATGCCGACGTGCAAACCACCCTGCGGATGTATGTCCATCCCTCCATGGAATCCAAACGCAGCGCCCTGGAACTGGCAAGCACCCTATCCGGTATCGCCTAAAAAGCCCATTCGCCGTCAGAAATCTGGTCATGGAAACTTGAAAAAGCAGGAATTGCCTATGGGATTTTTGCGGGAGTATCGTCAAGGGGTTTCCTTGGCGAAAGCCTTTTTGCTTTTTTATTATACCATGGATTCGTAAAAACCCGTGTCGAACGGTGTCGGTTGCTGAAAAATCACGTTTATAAGTCTATTATGCTTACTATAAATATTATAGATTCTGTGCTTTCAATTCCATTACGGGTATACTGTCTAAAAGAATGATTACTAATTCCAAAAGGACGGAATACTATGGATTTGAAAGCAATCGGACGGCGCATCAAAATAGCCCGTGAGCAAAAGGGCCTGACGCAGGAGGCGTTGGCGGAGCTGGTGGATTTAACGCCCATGCACATCAGCGTCATTGAACGAGGCTTCAAGCCCACAAAGCTGGAAACCTTTTGCAGAATCGCAAATGTCCTTGGTGTGTCCGCCGACACTCTGCTGCAGGATGTCATTGACTGCTCCGCAAATTCTGTTCCCTCTGAGCTGGACACTCTGTTAAAAGACCTGCCCGCGAAAGAGCGCCGCAAAATCTACCATTGCGTCAAAGCTTATATCGATGCCTATCACGAAAATGGCTAAACCTGCCAGCAAGCAATCAAAAGATTGCCTGCTGGTTTTCTTTTCCCATAATTCGACTGACTTCGACAAGCCTTTTTCATTATTATAATTCTATTAGAACTACTTGTAAATATATTAAACCGAGTTTTGCGGGAAGTTCTAAAAAAATAATGGAAAGAGGCAAACACAATGGATTTTGAAACAACATCCCCCAACGGCTCCCAGCTTCTTCAACAGCTCAAAAGCACCCTGGCACAATACGCCGCCGATTACGCACAGGAGACGCAGCAATATGAGCAAGCCAAGGATTCCCTGCCGGACAGCACCTATTCCGACGCACTGGAAGCCCAATTCGCCGCCAAACTGCTGTACATCGCCTACCAGGGCTTCCGGTGGAACCTGGAGTGTTTTCAGCAGCCAGTCAATAAGCTGCGCATCAATACCGATTACGAAGATCTCCACCAGGAACAGCAGCTTTCCCACCTGCCGGAGGTCATTCGGCTGGAAAAGGTTCTTCACGCTGCCTATGAAGACTTTTCCCCAGCCCAACGGGAAGACGCAGCGCAAATTGGGGATTACTATGCTTATCTGGAAACTTTTGGGTTCAAAGTCGTGCATTATTGGGGCTTTGCGCTGGGAAATCGAGTGCTGCCAATGCTGGTTCCGGGATTTTTTCCGGACATTTGTTTTGCCGCACAATATGCGCACATGGTAAGCAGAGATACCGACCTGCCCATGAGAGTCTTTTCCTGACGGCTATGCAACGTCAAAAAAATTTATGTCAATCTATATTTACCCTCTTGACAAAATGCAAATTCCGGTGCTATTATATCGCCAAGTTAGTTCAAACAAACGTTCTAGTATTCAAGCAGCCACAAGGGAGGTAATCGCATGGCAGCCCCATTTCTTTCCAGAGATGACATTGAACAGATTGCTCAGAAAATTCTTAGTATCTATTCCGATGCCTACGTCCCGAAGAATCATATGTTCTATACGGTTGAACCGGAACTGCTGGCAGAGGTATTAGGGATTGCAGTCGATTATCAGATGCTTTCTCTGGATGGCTCTATCCTGGGCGTGACCTCACCGGATGAACAGATGGTCTCTGTCTTCTACGATAACGAGGAATGCTATTACTATCTGGACGGCTATACGGTGCTTGTGGACTGCCGCTTACGTGATTCAGAGAAACTGGTTGGCCGTAAAAATTACACTCTGGCCCATGAAATCGCTCACCAGGTTCTTTACAAGGCATTTCCGAATGCCTACCACTCCGCGAACCGGCTTACATGTGACTACCGTCGCACACGTAATTCCCACAAGAAAATCAGCAATTGGGTAGAATGGCAGGCAGACGCTCTCGCCGCAGCCCTTCTGATGCCGAAGGACGCAATCCTGGATGTGATGTTTCTCACGGGACTGGGCGAGCATATTGGCACTCTGAGCAAAAAATACACCCCCAACAAGTATGAAAGCTTCTGCCGTCTGGCAGAGGCTTTAGGGGCCTCCAAGTCTGTCCTGTCTTTCCGTATGGAACAACTGGGGCTGCTGGACAGGAACCTTCTTTACAAACAATAGCAAAGGAGTAAAGACGTATGGAAACTACCGGTAAACAGGAAATGCGCATTGCCGTAAAATGCAAGCAATGCAATATGACAATCTTCTATAAAACAACGCCAAGTACCGGCATTATCGAGTGCAAGTGTCCCAGGTGCAGAAAAATCACCGAAATCAATCTGGCGTATCGCCGGAGTAGGACACCGCTATTCTACCGCCGATCAGCGGATTACCCATTATCGACTACCATTCTTCAATATTCCATCATAGCACCGAGCAACGGGGTATGCGGTCACTGACCGCATAATGAAACACCACCAAATAGCCGGGCATGAAAAACGATGAGTAACAAGTTTACTCTATCGTATTCATGCCCGGCTTTTTTATTTTTCAAATCAAATATCTAAAGCCTGAGTGATCATCAGGGCGGAGGATACAGAAAAAGCATTCCCAATTCCGGAACGCAATTTCAGTACCCTTATTTTGCTGCGCCCAAGCGCAACAAGAATGCTCTGATTTTTCTGTGTCCTCACTGCTCTGCACCGGCAGAAAGGAACAGAAAATGAAATTCGATCAGGAACTATTTGGCCGCAGAATCCAGGAGGCAAGAATGCGCCGGGGCATCACCCAGGAGGCTTTTGCCGAAGAAATCGACATCAGCATCAGCTATTATCAAAAGCTTGAACGTGGCGCAAGAAGCTGTTCTCTGGATATTTTGGTTCTCATTGCAGAGCACCTTCATGTGACTACGGATTATCTTCTGACCGGCAAAAAAGCACAGGCAGACGAAATCAAAGCAGCCCTCAGAGCCTCCTCTCAGCTGCTTGAGGAATTGGCTGCAAAAATATACGACGCACTATTTGTGCCGGTAAAGTGGCACGGTCTGTCCGTGTTGGAAATCCGGAGTGTCCGATACAATATGCCCGTAAGGTAAATACACCATACAGGCATCTTGAAAAGTAAATACCATTCATCAGATACATTCCTGTTCAATGAGCTACCAGAGCAGTACGCCGTGACCTCCCGCAAATGGAGCAGCGATTTCTACCGGCTCTCAAATATCGGTTTGCAACCGATACAGCGACGATATTGTGCAGGGATAATGATACTTCCGTAATTCGCGGCCCGGTCATAATGAAGGCGGGGAGGTTGGATTCCTATGGAGCAGCCCAGCAAGCTGCCGTCTGGTGACTTCCCATTTCTCAGGGCGTCGAGGACAAATAGGAGAAATCGCTTTATGAATGAACATCTGCTTCAACACCCATTGGAGCAGATGCCTACATATTTTTCAAAATATGTCATCCCTTTAAGGATGAAATGAAACGAAGGAAGGCGATGCCTATGATTGTATTAATTTTTCTCACCCCCACAACACATATTCATAAAGAGGAGGAGCGTTTCTACTATGATTGCCAAACTTCGCAGGCCGGTGGCACTGCTGCTTGTGCTGCTCACGCTGTTCAGCCTTGTGCCATTTGGCTTTGCCGATGAATTCCCCACCATTCAATCTGAATCGGGGGTAGATCCTCCCACCGGAGAAACTGCTCCCATCGAAGAAGGCGCAGCCACAGAGCCACCCGCAGAAACAACGGAGCCGCTCACAGACGCACCCACTGAAGCCCCCACAGAGGCAGCCGTAGAAGAAGCCACGCAACCACCGGCAGAAGGCTCTCCGGAAGAAACCATCCCGGAGGATGCGGCTTTGGAAGACCAGCTCCCGGATGACCTGGATGCAGATGACCGCATTCTGGATGCCGATACCTACGCCTCCACCCAGAACAGCATTATGCTGTTCGACTATGCGGACAACGGCGACTATACCACCCGGCTGAATTATCAGGTGTCCTGCACCTATCAGCCCAACGGCAGCGGCATGGCACGGACGGCTTATATTAAAAATATGGGCTGGCACTTTGCGCGGTATGGCGGGGTTGCCCATGCGGATGAGCCGCTGTACTGCATTGAGCCCTGGCGGAACTACGGGGCCAGCACCTCCGGCAATTCTGTTGACCGGGATGTAACCCTGTATGGCAGCGGCAGCTCCACCGGCAGCAATGTCTGGTATGCGCTGCCCTCGGCACGGCGGGAGGCCATTGGCCTGATCCTGCTCTACAGCAACCAGCAGTGGAACCATTCCGTCAGCGTCACCACCACCAAGCGGGACAGCAATCCCAATGTGCCCCTGCGGGTGGCAACTCAGATGCTGATTTATGAAATCGTCTGCGGCCTGCGGGACCCCTACAGCTTCAACCGTAACAGCACCAACGAATGCGGCACCGCCGGGGATGTGTTCTACAACGCCGGGGCTGCCTCGCTGTCCGGCTTCACCACCTGCTATAACAATCTGGTCTGGGCCATTCAGGCGGCGAAAACCATCCCCAGCTTCTGCGGCAGCTCCAGCGGCAGTGCTCCCACCATCCAGCTCTCCGGGGATTCCGGCAGCGCTTACGATTCCAACGGGGTACTGTCTGCGTTCTCATTCAGCAATGGAAACGGCGCATCTTTCTCCAAAAGCGGCAACACCCTGTACATTACAAAGTCCGGCAATATTTCCGAGTCCACGGTATTCACCGCAACCCGTTACATCCCCTCTGCCTCCAATTCCAGTTACAATATTTGGTATATGTCCGGTTCCAGCTATCAGACGACCATTTCTCTGTACAATGCGGGAAGTGGTAGCCTCAATGGCTATTTCAAAATCAAGGCTCCCTCTCTGGGCAATATCAGCCTGACGAAAACCACGGAGGATGGGAAGAACCTTTCCGGCTGGAAGTTCGGGATTTACTCCAATGCCGCCTGTACCGACCTGGTTTCCGGCCCCTACACCACCAATTCCAGCGGCAAGCTCTCCGTAACAGGGCTGAACGCCGGAACTTACTACGTTAAGGAATTGGGCAATACGGATTCCAGCCTGGAAACGTTCTACTCCTGCGCCAGCACCAATCCCCAGCAGGTCACGGTTTCCTCCGGGCAGACCGCTTCTGTTAGCTTCTACAACCGGAAAAATACCGGAAATGTAAAGCTGGTCAAACAAACCAACACCGGCGCAAATCTCTCCGGCTGGAAAATCGGGCTGTATTATGACACTGCCTGCACCAAGCCTGTGTCTGGCTCTCCTTTCACAACGGGGGCGGATGGAACTGTGACCGTCAGCGGCTTGCGGCCTGGGACGCTATACGCCAAGGAAATCCCCACCGGCGATTCCTACTGGAGCTTCGATACCGCCGTGAAAACCGTAACGATTCAGGCGAACCAGACTTCCAGCGTGACCTTCACCAACACCCACTATGGGCGCATCCAGTTCCAGAAAACCACCAATACCGGCAATCATCTGGGGGGCTGGACATTCCGGGTCAAGGATTCCGCTGGAAAAACCGTTGGAGATTACACCACGGATGAAACCGGCTACGCCATTACCGGTAACCTTCCCCTGGGCCGTTATACCGTTGTGGAACTTCCCACGGAGGACACCTATTGGGCCGGAGAGCTGGGCTTCCACGATGTTACTGTCCGGGGTGGTCAGAACACACTGGATACCTGGCTGAACCGGGAACAGGGCCTTGTCTGGGTCTACAAAAAGACCAACACCGGGCAGTCCGTGGAGGGCTGGCACATCACCATCTATTCGGATGCGGATTGCACCCAGGAGGTGGGCACCCTCGTGACCAACGCCGAGGGAAAAGCCGGGCACTATTTCAGCCCCGGCACCTACTACGCCAAGGAAACCGGCGACGACCAGGGCCGCTTTCAGGACGAGTATTGGATGGTGGACGAGACGGTTCAGAAAATTGAAATTTTGCCCCACCAGGATACGGAAATCACCTTCACCAATGTCCAGTATGGCAAGCTGAAAATCCAGAAAACCGTGGAGGGCGACGGAAGCCTTGCCGGTTGGCAGTTTCGGGTGACGGATGCCCATGGAACTGAAATAGAGGGTTCGCCTTTTGCTTCCGGGGATGACGGAACAATTCTCACCGCCAATCTGCTTCCCGGAGAATACACGGTGGAAGAACTCTTGCCGGAGGGCAGCTTGTATCAGTGCAAAAGTGAGAATCCACAGACGGTTGCGGTCATTCAGGGGCAGACGGCAGAGGTTTCCTTTGTCAACGCCATCCGCACCGGTGCAATCACAATCGAGAAGGTTGACTTGGAGGAAAACCGTCTTGCCGGAGCAACGTTCCTTCTGGAATGGAGCGAGGACGGAGCCCTTTGGCAGCCGGTTGCCTTCTCAGAAACTGCTGTGCGTGGTGGCTGTTCCAGCACCGGATTGGCAGGCGGGCAATTGACTACCAACGAAAACGGCAGCCTCGTCTTTTCCAACCTCTATCCCGGACTGCACTATCGGCTCACCGAAGTCAAAGCCCCCGAAGGATTCAGCCTGCTGCAAAATGCAGCCTTTGAAGGTGTCCTGGGGATTGACAATTTGGAGCTTACACTTCGCGTTGTCAATGTCAGAAGCTACATGCTTCCCAAAACCGGTTCTGTGGGATTGCGGCTTTATCCCTTCTTTGCGGCGCTCCCCGCGGCTGTCTGCTCCATCGGCATTGTGCTGTCTCTGATTCGCAAGAGAAAAGCATAAATGCCGCCCCCTTCTTCATGCCAGAGGCCCGTCCTCTGGCATTTCTATATACCCGTACAGCTTTTTTACAAAAGAAAGGACTATGCTATGAAACCAATCAAAAAAATCTTTGCCGCTGGACTGGCCGTTATGATGGCACTGTCCCTGCCTTTCTCCGTCTCTGCCGCAGCGTTGGATGACGGAACGACCATTGACGAATCCCGCACTGGCTCCCTGACCATCTATAAATACGATTTGACGGGTGCCGAAAAAGATGGCGTGTGGGACAGCTCCTATGTTTCCACCGGTGTTTACGATGAAAACGGCGTAAATAATGTCCTGGGCGGCAACGCCTCCACCCTGGGCAACGGCGAAACCGGCTACGGGTACGCCATTAAAGGCGTGGAGTTCAGCTTCGTGAAGGTTGCCGACATTGTACAGTTCAGCGAGTCTGAAGCCGACAACCGCACGGATGGTCATGTGGAAGTGCTGTATGCCGTGGACAAGGCCAAGGGTGCAGACTTTCTGAAATCCCTGGGCCTGACGGACGGAAAGAGCCGGTATGAAAATGCGGACGCCCTGGATGAATCCAAGTATTTCTACCAGTCCGATGTGCTGATCTCCGCTCTCTCCTCTGGCCTGACCGCCAATTCCACCACCGTCAAAAACGCCATGGAACGCTACGCCGCCGCCAACGGAACTGCCATGGCACTGACGGATTCCTACGGCAAGACCACGGCGGAAAATCTGCCCCTGGGCCTCTATCTGGTGGCAGAAACCAAGGTGCCTGAAATGGTTGTCTCTACCACGGACCCCTTTCTGGTGTCCGTCCCCATGACCTCTGTCAACGGCACCAACGCAACTGACGGCGGCACCCGCTGGATCTATGACATCACCCTGTATCCCAAAAACCTGACCGGCATTCCCTCCCTGGAAAAGACGCTGCGGGAGGCCAAGGCCGACACCGGCAAGACGGATGCCTACGCCCACACCGGCACCGCTTCCGCCGGGGACACCATCGACTACCAGATCATTTCCACCCTGCCCAGCATTACCTCCGAGGCAACCTTCCTGTCCTGCTACACCTTTATTGATACATTGTCCAAGGGCCTGACCTACACCAAAGGCGATGTAACTCTGGAGCTGTTTACAGATTCCGCTTGTACCAACGCCATTACCAAATGGAGTGAGCAGGATGGCAAGTTCACTGTAGGTTATAGCACGAACGATGCCGGTGAATCTGTCATGACCATTGAAATAACGGAAGCCGGACTGGCAGAGCTGAATACCTCCAAAGCTGTTTATTCCGATGCAGGCATGGTAAATTCCGGCTTCTCCGACTGCACGCTGCGTATCCGCTATACGGCTAAGATGAACAGCAACGGCGACCTGGTCTATGGCGATAAGGGCAATGATAACAGGGTAGTCCTGACCTGGAAGCGCAGTTCCCAGAATTACTACGATACTCTGGTAGATGACTGTCATGTGTTCACCTACGGCATTGATTTGACCAAGGTATTTAACGATGGTCAGGGAAACTTCAAAAACGTAGCATTCCTCATCCAGAATAAAACCGACGGCTATTATGTAAAGGCAGCGCTGGATCAGGCTGCCGGTATCTACTATGTCACAGAGCATGTGACCGACAAGAAAGATGCCACGAATTTTGTCCCTGTTACGGTAGCCGGAAAGGATGGCAAAATCGTTGTCATGGGTCTGGAGGACGATTCCTACGTCATCTCTGAGCTGAAAACCGACAACGGCTATACACTGCTGAAAAATGCCATTACTGTTGATATTTCCCGCGCGGATACTGCCAACTCCTGCACGATCTACGAAAGTGATGTCCTGGGTCTGATTCAGAACGACCCTCGTTACGCGGAAAAGGTCAACAGCGCCGATGGTATCACCAACCATGCCCAGAAACACCTGGAGCACAAGCTCGTGACCGCCTCTGCCACTGTAGACGGCAAGAAGGTCACTATGCTGGAAAGCAACGGCAGCAAAAATGCGGAGGCCCCTCTGACCGTTGTCAACACCCGTGGTTTTGACCTGCCCAAGACCGGTGATCACGGAACTTGGATGTACAGCGTCGGCGGTGTACTGCTCATGACCGCTGCTGCCGGAGCAATGTTCTTTGCTCTGCGCAAGCGCAGTACCGCAGCCTAATTTCTTTCGTCCCGGAGGGAAACCTCCGGGACACTCTTCGGAGATACATAGGAGGTATTCGAGAAGTGAAACGCAAAACAACCATTCTCACCGCATCTATACTGGTTTTCTTAACTGCACTGGGAATAACCCTGTACCCGATTATCAGTAATTATGTCAACCATAAGTATGCATCCAAAATTTATACCGAGTATGAGGAGATGATTCAAAATGTCGATGATACCAGCCTGAAGGACGCCCGCCGCCTTGCGGAGCAATACAACAACGCACTTGCTCCCGTTTCCGCCTACGAGCAGGAAAGCCTTTCAGAAGCTTCTCAAAACTACGACACACTTCTGAATATGGCCGGCAACGGGATTATGGGATATGTTGAAATTCCGTCCATACAGGTAAACCTTCCAATCTACCACGGAACCGACAGCGAAACGCTGGAACGAGGCATCGGGCATCTGCTCGGAAGCTCTCTCCCCATCGGCGGGGCCAGTACACATTCCGTCTTGTCCGGGCATTCCGGCCTTGCTGGGCAGAAAATGTTCACAGATTTACTCCAGGTAAAGGAGGGCGATATTTTCTATCTCCACGTTCTTGGAGAAACCCTGGCGTACCAGATCGTCTCGCTAAATACGGTACTCCCGTATGATACGAGCTTGCTTGGCATTACACCAGGTGCTGATTTATGTACGCTGATAACGTGCACTCCACTTGCAGTGAATACCCACAGATTGCTTGTGACCGGGGAACGCATTCCATACGAGAGTGCCCAGGAGATTCAGGCTGAAATGCAGCAGGAAACCACAGAAGTGGAATCCGCATGGGAACAGGAGTACCTGCATGGGCTTTATATTGCGCTTGCAATCGTGCTGCTGCTCATGATTATCTGCTGCGCTGTGGCCTTCTTTGGGAGAAACAAAAATGATTAGAAGAATATCCGTTTTTCTCCTGTTCCTGCTATTCCTGGCAGGATTTTTTATTACCTGCCTTCCGTATATCAACGAGCTTGTCTTTCAGATGCAAATGAAGGAAACGGTATCTGACTTCCAGCAAGTTCGGAATTCTCAGTCTTCAGAATCCGGTCTGGGACTGGTGAATGCAAAACCCGTTTCTGAATTTGTCCCAAGCATCTACCCAGAATTGTGGAAAGCCATATCTGAATACAACCGGGGGCTCTACGAAAGCGGTCAAGAGGGCATCCACGGCCTTCGTAATCTGGAGGAATCCTGCTTCACCTTGTCCAGTTACGGAGTAGAAAGCAACGCATTCGGTGTTCTTTCCATTCCTACCCTGGGATTGGAAATGCCTATTTACCTGGGCGCTTCCAGTTACAATATGTCGCTTGGAGCCGCACAGCTTGGGCAGACCAGTATTCCCATCGGAGGTGTCAATACCAATAGCGTTATCGCCGGTCACCGAGGCTGGAATGGTGCGGATTATTTTCGCTACATTCCCAATTTGGTCGTTGGCGACAAAATTCAGATTACAAACCTGTGGGAAACACTTGAGTACACCGTTACCGGCACGAAAATTATTTCTCCCAACGATGTGGAGGCAATCAAAATCCAGCCAGGAAAAGACATGATTACGCTCTTTACCTGCCATCCCTACGCTTCCGGTGGACGGCAGCGATACCTTGTATTCTGCGAAAGGACAACCACCGACTAAATCAAAGAAAGGACGATTCCATGATGACAAACAACTACTATTTCCCCAGAGGCGGCTTAGAAGACAGCGTCCGCAACACCGGTTTTTCCGTGCTGATTGTAAACATTGACAACCGCCATGCCTCTGAACCTCTCAGAGAAAAGGAGCCCATGAATGTGACAAATCAGCGGAAGAAAAATGCGTCTGTCTATTGCCTGTGTCCCCGGTGCAGATCCATGTTTTCTGACACCAACAGGTATTCCATCTCCCGTGTAGACCCCTATCAGTTTGAGAAGGATAGCTGCACATTCTGCCAGACCGGCTACGGATATGATTATCATGTGATGCCGAAGCTTCCCTCCATCAGGAGAATTGGAGGCTATTATGGATGATAAAAGAATGGCCGGTGCATATGAGATTATTCTGGCTGTACCTGTTGGCACAACGGAAATCGTTCTTGGGCATTGCCCTGATAACGAACAGTTTCCATACATGGTTGGGCACTGTACCCAAAATCCGCTATTCACTTCCTATCATTGCTGCACCTATGGAGACAGCTATTCGGAGGTTTTGAAGACCTTTGCCGATGAAACAGTAAAAGCTGTTCACTCCCTGGAGCAGGAGTTGGCCGCAGAAAAAAAGATTTCAGACAACCAACACCCCTTTAATACGAAACGGTGCCTGAAAACCGATGGCTGTCACCTAGCTATTCCATCCGATGAATTTTTTCAAAAGGTTATCGTCATCAAGCCGGAAGTTTTGAAGCCTGAATTTCAGCTTCCTACCCGGCAGCTATATGTTTGTACAGGTGGGTTTGGTGCTTACCCTCAAAGCCGAGGCTCTGCCTGCTTCTGTACCAGCCTGTACAGCGGAAAGCACACTCGGTTTGAACGAGAAGATATTCTGGCCACAATGGATGTAAAAGCCGTCCCCCAATGGGCCCAGGAAAATCTACGCAAAGTACTATCCGAGGAGAAGAAACTGAACCAGAAAAAGGAGGCCGCACGATAATGGACTTTGAAATTCGGACCGCAACCCCTGCTGAACAGCAGTATTGCTATTCCCAAAGCACACAAATCGAAGGGCAAGCGGGGTGCATCGGGTATCTGCGCGCAGACTTTGGTTCAGGTGGGGATGACTTTTTTGCTTCCTGGTTTGACAGCAACCGGGAGTGGAAGAATCCCACGTTTTCAAATGAACTTGACCAGCTGATCAACACACTGCGCGGCTTCCAGACCGAATGCCTTATTTCAGGAACCACCCCCCAGGAGACGTTTCTGGTTGGCAGGACGGAGCTTTCCAATTATTGTCATGCGCATCCTGAAGGTACGATTCAAGGCTCTCCTTACCAAGAAATCGCCCTCAGAGTGGATTCTGACAAGCACGCATATATTCTCCGGCTGAATCCTAGCAAAGGCAATTACAATTTGTATTGCTACTGCTACCGCCGTGATTTCCTTGACAGCCATCTGAAAAGCGCCGAGCGGGGTATCCGCTTCATTGACCCCAAATACAAAGAGCTGTTCCGAATAGAGGACGGCGACCAGGTTCGGTATTTCACAAAAGGCGGCGAGGAGCGAAAGATAACCTGCCGGTATATCGACGATTACCACTTTGAGGCTGTCAGCCATCGTGGAAACAATCTTTACCACATCTGCGAATTTGCGGAACGGTACAGCAGAACCGGCTGTCATGACATCATCCCACTTCGCCAGTCTCTCCCTGAGAATTGCTTCAGCGCCTTAGAAACCACCGGCGAGATGATTCTCATTACCAAAGGAGAACGAGGCTATGCGCCCACAGGTGTTTTCCCGCAAGGTGCTTCCCCCAATGAGGGGGCAGCAGCCTTGAACGCTGTAAAAGGTGTTACCAAGGCGCAGGAGGCCGCTATGGTAGCCGGTTCCATGTTTGGCTGGGGAACACCTGCCGCCGACCCGAAAAATTACGATAATCTCGGTCAGCCCCTAAAAAGCAAATGCCGTTCTCACTCCGCAGAACGCTAGAAAGGAAATCCCATGAACACCGCGTCTTTGGAATATCACCGTGGTGATATTTTCTATGCAAACCTTGAACCGCACCTCGGCTGTGAACAGGGCGGTATTCGCCCCGTCCTTGTCCTGCAAAATAACGTTGGAAATAAGTACTCCAAGACGCTGATCGTGTCGGCGCTGACCAGTCGAACCGCAAGCAAAGCAAAGCTGCCAACCCATGTATTTCTGGATTACATTCCCGGAATGCAAACAAAGATTCCCTCTCTAATCCTTCTGGAGCAGATTCTCACTCTGGATAAGCGCCGTCTACTTGGCTACATCGGTTCGCTTTCTGATTTCCAGATGGAGCGGGTAAACAAGGCTCTAAGATGCAGCCTTGAATTATGACAACTAGGCTGGGCAGTTCACTGTCCAGCTTATACATATTATTTTCAACCAAGGAGATAACTAAAATGGACTATTCAGCAAATACATATACGCAGCTCTTTCAGGATTATCCCGATGTAGTATCCACTTTGCAGTTAAGTGAAATGCTTGGGGTCTGTGAAAGAACGGTATATCAGCTCTTAATGACCAACCAAATCAAGCACTTCCGAATTGGCCGGGCCTATCGGATACCGAAAGTGAACGTGATTGCTTTTATGGAAAGTGAAAGCACAGATTGACAAACTTGCCGGAATCCGGTTTCGATGCTACTATGTAGCCACGCAAAAGCCAATGACACCACATGACAGGAGGTTTTAACATGGTTTCGGGTCATTTACGCGAGCAAAACGGAATGTTCCAGATGGTTCTCACCTGGAAAGATTCTTCCGGAAAACGAAGAAGCAAATCCCTTAGCACAGGTCTGGCTGTAAAAGGGAATAAAAAAAGAGCGGAAAAGATGCTGCTCAAAGCCCGTTCTGAGTTTAATCCAGACAATTACATGCCCAGCACAGGGATGTTATTTACAGATTTCCTCGAAAAGTGGCTGGGGGATAAGGTGGCAGATATATCGCCTGACGAATATTCGGATTATATCTATTACGTCAGAACCAATATCGTCCCATATTTTTCCCGACACAATGCCGACATCAAGGAAATCACAGATGAAAAACTTATTGCCTACTTTGACAATGAGCGGAACGCAAATGGTATTGGAAATAAGGCTCTGCTCTCCATCAATCGGACAATTTCCATCGCACTAGACTACGCTATTTCTATTGGATGGCGAACAGACAATCCAGCCTGCAATATCAATCCTTGCCTGGTCAACACAACGCCGTTTTTTACGTCCTTTTTGCGCGACTGGTTAAAAATGATGAAAACTCAGGTGGCAGTCACGACGTACAGCGCATATTCGCGGGTAATTCTCAATCAAATAATTCCTTATTTTGATGAACACCATCCTCGTATTCGTTTGGATGCCGTAACTGCAAAGCATATTCAGGACTACTACACCTATGAACTGGAAGTAAGACACGTTTCGGCAAATACCGTAAAGCATCGTCACGCAAATATCCACAAGGCGCTGTCATACGCCTATAAGACGGACATGATTCAAACAAATCCCGCGGATAAAGTTGAACTTCCTAGAATTGAGAAATACTCCGGGAATGTTTACAGTCAAAAGCAGCTTGAAGAACTATTTAATATTTTCAAAGGTGATCCCGCCGAATTTGGTGTCGTGACGGCAGCTTTCTATGGGTTGCGGCGCAGCGAAGTTCTTGGCTTAAAATGGGATGCAGTTGACTTTGAAAAGAAGACCATTACCATCAAGCACACGATTCAAGAGGTTCAAATTGACGGAAAATTCCAAATCGTAGCCTGTGACAGGACCAAGACAAAATCCAGTTGCCGAACCTTGCCGCTTGTCGCACCCTATGAGGAGATTTTACTCAGGATGAAAGCGAGTCAGGCAGAAAACAGAAAACTCTGCGGTTCCTGTTATTGTACAGACTATCTCGACTATATCTATGTAAATGAAATTGGAGAAATCATTAAACCCGGCTACCTGTCAGCGCATTTTGTAGCTGTCCTGGAAGAACACAATATGCCACATATTCGCTTCCACGATCTCCGCCATAGCAGTGCAACGCTTCTATTTGCCCAGGGTGTCCCCATGAAGGAAATTCAGGCGTGGCTTGGTCACAGCACTATCGGAACAACCGCCAATATTTACACGCACCTGGACGAGAATTCCAAAATCAATTCTGCCAATGCAATTATTGGCATTTTAGAGCAAAAAAAGGGCACTCAGAGCATTTCATCTCCGAGTGTCCGTTGAAAAAATGGTGCCGCTAACCGGACTCGAACCGGTACTGAATCGCTTCAGGTGGATTTTAAGTCCACTATGTCTACCTATTCCATCATAGCGGCATATGCATCCCTCAAAAACGAGGGATGGAAGGTTGGAGGGATGTTTTGGAGGGATGCTCCAAATTTCCCAAATTTCAAATTCAAAAAGCTCGCATTTCTCTAATGCTTTTCAAATTGGATGCTTGATTCGGCCCAGGGGATTTTAAGTCCCTTGTGTCTACCAGTTCCACCATGGCGGCCTGTTTCCATCCGATATCATAGCACAGAATCGAATTGCCGTCAAGGATTTTACAGCTGGTCCAGGTTTCTTGTAAAGGGCTCCAGACAGTTGTCCAGGAACCAGCGGACCTCTTCCCGGCCTGTGGCTTCCAGGGCGGACAGGGTTTGTGCAGAAGCTGTGGAAAACTCCAGGTTTCCGGCCTTCAGTTCCTCCAGGCACTTGATATGGGCGGAGAGCTTATCCGCAGCCTTGACGATGGGGTTCAGGTCCTCGTCGTTTTCCAGGACATAGCTTTCGTAGCACCCCCGCAGCTCCGGGGGGAGCATATCCAGCAGACGCTGCCCGGCCACCTGCTCCACGGCCTTATAGGCATTGCGGATCTCGGGATTGTAATACTTGATGGGTGTGGGCATATCGCCGGTCAGGATCTCCGAGGCATCGTGGTACAGCGCTGCCACGGCGCATTTGTCCGGGTCTGGACCGGGCAGGTGGAGGATCTCCCGGCGGATCAGGGCCAGGGCGTGGGCCAGCACCGCCACCTGGTGGCTGTGCTCCTGGATATTCTCCGAGAAGCTGTTGCGCATAAGGCCCCACCGGGTGATATAGCGCATCCTGCCAAGGAGCGCATAGAATTCATTTGCCACAGGCCATTTCCTCCAGCATAGGAACCAGGCAATCCACAGTCTCGCAGTACACGGTCCCGCCGATCTGGTCTCTGTCCCGGAAGCCCCACAGGACGCTGAGGCAGGGTACCCCGGCATTTTTCGCCGTGCGCACATCCACCTCACTGTCGCCTACGTAAATGCACTCCGTCACGCCAATGGCGTCCATGGCTTTCAGGACCATGGCCTTATCGGGCTTTCTGGGGCAATCCGCCGTCTCCCCCAGGGCAAAAATCCCGGGGAAATAATGCGCGCACAGGGGCTTCACCGCCGCATCCGGCTTGTTGGACACGATAGCAACAGGGTATTTCTCCTTCAAAACAGCCAGCGCCCGCTCGATTCCCGGATAGGGAGCCGTTTTGATCTGGCAGTGGGCGGGATAATAAGCCTGAAAGGCTTTCAGCACCGGCGCCGGGTCGCAGCCTTCCGGGACAGCCTGGGCAATGAGGTTTGCCGCCCCGTTGCCCACAAAACGCCGGACCTCCTCCAGCGTCCTGGCAGGGTAGCCGAAGGAAGCCAGGGCGGCGTTGGTGCTGTCTGCCAGGTCCTCTAAGGTATTCAGCAGTGTGCCGTCCAAATCAAAAAGAATGCCGATGCTCATACCAGGCCTCCGTTTTTCATAAGGCGGATATCCTCTCCGATGAAGGGGACCCGCTTGAAGCTGCCCCGGAGCCGGGATGCGATCTGGGGCGTGTAGCGTTTGGCAATGTCGTCCGTGGTCAGGTTCGTGGAGATAATCGTGGGCTTGCCAAGCAGCAGCCGATCATTGATGATCCCGTAGAGGGCCACATTGGTGAACTGGCCGGGCATCTCCGTGCCCAGGTCATCCAGAATCAGCAGATCGCAGTGGGTATAGCTCTCGGTCTCCTGGCGGGCCTGCTCGTCATTCATGAATTTTGCCCGCTCCATCTTGGTAAACAGATGGCCCGCGGTCTCATAGGCCACGCTGTAGCCCCGGTCCGCCACGGTCCGGGCAATGCAGGCAGACAGGAAGGTCTTCCCCAGCCCCGGATTGCCGGAAAGCAGGAGATTGTCTGATTTGTCCGAGAAAAAGACGGCATAATGCTTGCATTCCCGAAAATTCTTCTCCGCCAAGGTCCGGGGGCTGACGCCGTAATTGGGGTCTGCCCGGTCGGAATAATAATCCAGCCGGAAGCTGCCAAAGCTATCCCGGCTGCCGGAGAGGATGGAGACCTCCTTCTTCTGCTCCTGACGGCACAGCTCCCGCAGGCACTCGCACATCTCCGCGCCGATATAGCCGGTGCCGCCGCACTTATCACAGATGGGCGTCTCGTCCAGGAAGCCCTCCTCGAAGTTCTCCTCCACCAGCCGTGCCCGCTCCTGCTGCAAGGCCAGATTCTTGTCCCGCACCGCTTCCAGCTCTTTCTTGCCGTCGGTGCCCGCCTGGAAGGCTGCCATAGCCGCCTGGGCCATGGTCATGCGCAGCTCCCGGTCGATCTCCCGAATCCTGGGAACCCGCTCATAGGCCTCCGCCAGGTGCTGCCGGTCCTCAGAGGCCCGGTCCTCCCTGGCCTGGGCCAGACGGTCCCGGGCGCGGCGCACCACTTCCGCACTATATCCCATGGCTTATCCCTCCTGAAACATCCGTTTGATGGCTGCGGCTTCGTCCGCGTCCAGAGGACGGCGGTCGGACTTGGCGTCCGTCTTTCTGTCCCCTGCCTGGACCGCCTGGGCCGTGTGGAGGCCCTGGCCGTGCCAGCGCTGCAAAATCTTATTCATGTACGCCCAATTGAGGCCGCCTGTATTCAGGCAGGTCCGCTCATAGGCCATGGAGATGGTCTCGTTGTCAAAGCCCATCTCCAGCCAGCTCTGGGCATAGCGCTCCTCTGCCGGGGTCAGATTTCTGCCCCGTATCTGCAGGGCCTGCATGAGCTGGGCCAGCCGGGAGGCCCGGACATTCTGGGCCTGGATAAAGGCCGAAGCCTCCTCGATGGAATCGATGCCCCGCTCCGCCCAGGCGTAGGCCTCCTTCTCGATGGTTCGCAGGCTGGGATTCCGGGAAGAGCCCCGCTTCCGCGCCCGCTCCTTGCAGTAGCAGATGAGCATCTGGATCACCTCGGCGGGCAGATTCAGATACCGCACGAAGCCCAGCAAAATTTTCAGCTCTTCCGTATTCAGGCTCCGGCCCAGCAGACGCTGAACCTCCCCATAGAGTGCCCGGAAGGAATTGTCCGAATCCATGGCAGAGAGCACATCCCGCTCGGTATAGTCCGGCCGCTCCCCGGGGGCTACGCGGATGGGCCGCTCCTCCGGCCACAGGCCCAGCTGCCGCAGGGTGGCAGCGGCGCAGGAAACCCGCCCGGCGCTTAAAGAAAGCGCCCCCTCGGCAAGGCTGGGGTCATTGCCCGCCTGCACATATAAATACAGCAGCGCCGCCTCCGGGCTTGCCGCCCCTAAGAGCTTGCGCATATCATTTTCCGAAACAGTGACAGCATCCGCAATCATGGTTTTTCCCTCGAATTTCTCATCATGTAGCACCATTATACAGAAAGCCAGGCAAATTGTCAAAAGCTATCTTTTTCCTCTCCTAACCTTCCCCTCCGGGGAAGGGGAACCGCCGCAGCGGCGGTGCGTCGCGCAGCGAATCTCATCCTCCTATAGCTGCCGGTGGCAGCTGTACCATAATCTATGGAAGAGGGGCCTCTGACAAGAGAACGGTACGTATTTCCCTGCCGCTCTCATCCGGTACGCCCCTCCTCAGTCTCGGCTTCGCCGAGCCAGCTCCCCCGGTGGGGAAGCTTTTTCGTTTCAATGCTTCCGGCTCTCCAGAAACTCCTTATCAAAATGGACGTTTAGATGGGGGTAGGTCATGGGGATGCCCTGCTCGTCGAAAATGTCTTTGACGCGCTGGTTGACCTTGAAGTACACATCCCAGTAGTCCTCGGTCTTTGCCCAGAAGCGCAGGGTGTAGTTAATGGCATTGTCCCCATAGCTCACCAGTGCCGCAAAGGGAGCGGGCTCCAAGAGGGCATTGTCCACAGTCGCCGCCAAAACCAGAGCATCGATGACCTTCTGGGTGGGGGCGTCATAGCCCGCAGAAACCTGAATTTCCGCCCGGCGGGTATCGTTGGCGGAGTAGTTCACCACTTCCGAGGCCAGCACCGTGCTGTTGGGAATGCAGACCACCTTATTGTCCACGGTGACAAGCCGGGTATAGCTCATATCGATCTGGGTCACGGTGCCGGACTGGCCGCCGATGTCCACATAGTCTCCGGAGTGGAAGGGATGGGTTGTCAGCAGCGCAAAGCCGCCCAGCACATTGGTCAGCATATTTTGCAGAGCCAGAGACACAGCCAATGTCAGCACGCTGGCCAGCGCCACCACGCCGGTGACATCAATGCCGAAGCTGGTGGCCAGGCTCAGGCCCAGCAGCAGGTATAGCCCTACCCTCGCAAGGGACAAAATCAGGCTATAGGCCGCCTTTTCCAGCTTGGACTTTTCCAGGGCCCGGGTCAGCAGCCGCATAACGGCTTTGATGACCAGGATACCCACCACCAGCGTAATGAGCGCCGTAAAGATTTTATCCACAAGCCCCTGGGAAACCCAGCTTTTGATCAGTGCATTCAGAGATTCCATTTTTGCTTCCTCCTTTTTTACACGCATTATAGCCCGTTTTATTTCCTGAATCAAGCGCTTTCCCCCCATTTCCCGCATACAGTTGCTTTTTACGGTCAATATCTATAAAAGTTTACAATTAACCGTGCAAAAAATCCAAAATTCTTGTGAAATACAAGCTCTTGCATCCGAAAAATGCCATGCTATAATAGCATGGCAAAAGAAAGATTTATATGAAAAGAGGCATTTCTTTATGGAATACTTGCTTGCCATCGGTCTTGCCATGTTCGCAGGACTGTTTCTGTCCCGTCTGGCCTCCAAATTCAACCTGCCTGACGTGACCAGCTACCTGGTTGCCGGCGTGCTGATTGGGCCGCTGTGTCTGGGCGCCCTGGGCATCCCCAACCTGGGCCTGCCGAGCTTTGACTTTGTGGAAAAGCTGGGTCTCATCAGTGATGTTTCCCTGGGCTTCATCGCCTTCTCCATCGGCAATGAATTCCGGCTGGAGGAACTGAAGCACATTGGCCGCCAGGCCACCATCGTCGCCATTTTTCAGGCACTGTCCGCCACCATCTTCGTGGACGTGGGACTTCTGATTCTGCACCTGTTCCTGGGTGACACCCTGCCCGTGTCCACCTGTATCGTGCTGGGCGCTATTGCAACCGCTACCGCCCCCGCCGCCACGGTGATGGTCATCAACCAGTACAAGGCCAAGGGCCCCCTGACCAACATCCTGCTGCCCATCGTGGCTCTGGACGATGCCGTGGGTTTGATCGTCTTTGCCGTGTCCACCGGTATTGCCAAGGCCCTGATCTCCGGCTCCATCAATCTGGTCTCCGTCATTGTGAACCCGCTTGTTGAGATCGTTGCTTCTCTGGTTCTGGGTGCCGCCCTGGGCTGGGTTTTCAGCATTGTGGAAAAATTCTTCAACTCCCGCTCCAAGCGTCTGAGTCTGGCCGTGGCCTTCGTGTTCCTGTGCACCGCCTTCTCCAAGATCGAGCTGACCTTTGGCAACGGCGTAGAGATCGGCTTCTCCTCCCTGCTGGTGTGCATGATGTGCGGCACCATCTTCTGCAACCTGTGTGACTTCTCCGACGAGATCATGTACCGGACCGACCGCTGGACCGCCCCCGTTTACGTTCTGTTCTTCGTGCTCTCCGGTGCAGAGCTGGACCTGCGGGTCTTCGGCAGCGCCGCTGTCGTGGGCATTGGTCTGGTGTATATCCTCATGCGTTCCGCCGGTAAGATCGTCGGTGCCAGTGTCAGCTCCCGGATGGTTGGCTGCCCCAAGACCGTGTGCAAATACCTGGGCATCACCCTGCTGCCCCAGGCCGGTGTGGCTCTGGGTATGTCCGCCACCGTCGCCGCAGACTTCGGTGCCGAGGGTGCCATCATGCGCAGCATCGTCCTCTTCTCCGTGCTGATTTACGAGCTGGTAGGCCCCATCCTGACCAAGATTGCCCTGACGGCTTCCGGAGAAATCACCCCCAAGACCATCTCCAACCGCGGCGTCCTGCCCGAGGAGATTCACAAGAACGGTTAATTTCCACAAAAAATAATGCGCTGCGAAGGCTCGCAGCGCATTATTTTTATGCCTTCGGCACATAGTCCAGAGTATCAAAGCAGGGGTCGTATCTCCCCGGCTCCATATGGTAGAGCCGGGCAATATAGTCGCTGGTGAAAATCTCCTTGGGGGTGCCTATGCGGTCGATTCTGTCGCCGCTGACGCAGACCACCGTATCGGAGACCCGATCTGCCAGGTCCAGCTCGTGCAGGGACATGAGCACCGCCAGATTTTTCTCCCGCACCATGGTCTTCAGGATCGTCAGCAGCTCCAGCTTATAGCGGATGTCCAGGTAGCTGGTAGGCTCGTCCAGGACGATGATTTCCGGCTGCTGGCACAGGGCACGGGCAAGCAGGATTCGCTGCCGCTGGCCGTCGCTGATGGCCTCAAAGGGCCGGTCCGCCAGATCGGCGCTGTGTACCAAAGCCATGGCATCCATGACAATGCGCTTGTCCTCCTTGCTCAGCAGGCCCAGGGCCCCGGTATAGGGGTAGCGGCCGGTGCTGACCACATCAAAGCAGGTCATGAGCTCCGGGTGCACCCGCTGGGTCATGAGAATGGCCATTTTCTTGGCAATCTCATTTTGCCGCAGCTGCTCCATGGGGCTTCCCGCCAGCAGCACCGTGCCGGAAACCTTGGACAGCTGCCCAACGACGGTTTTCAGGATGGTGGACTTGCCGGAGCCGTTGGGGCCGATGAGGGTCACGATCCTGCCCCGCTGAACGCTGAGGCACACCTCCCGGATCAGGGGCTGCCCGTCGTAGCCAACGGTCAGATTTTCTGTGGATAAAAAGTCGCTCATTCTCTGGCCGCCTTTCTTCGAACCATCATATAGATGACCACCGGTGCGCCAAATACGGCGGTTACCGAGCTGATGCTCACCTCTGTGGGCGCGAAGGCCGTCCGGGCGATCAGATCACACATCAGGCAGAAGGCCCCGCCGCCTAAGAAGCAGGCCGGGATCATCACCATGGGCTCCGCCGTCTTAAAAAGGATTTTCATCAGGTGGGGCACTGCAATGCCCACGAAGGAAATGGGCCCGGCAAAGGCCGTCACGCAGGCGGAGAGCACACTGGACAGCAGAATCAGCGCCGCCCGGAAGGCTTTCAGGGGTACGCCCATATTCTGAGCATAGACCTCTCCCATCTGGTAGGCCCGGATGGGCTTGCTCAGCAAAAAGCTCAGGCCCACGCCCAGGGCACAGACAATTGCCAAGGCACGCACATCCGTCCAGGTCCTTCCGGAGAAGGAGCCCACGGACCAATTGTGCAGGTTCACAATGTTGGAATCATCCGCAAAGGTCACAAAGAAATCCGTCAGCGCAGAACAGATATAGCCGATCATAACGCCGCAGACCACCAGCAGGCTCATTTGCTTCACCCTCTGGGAGATGATCAGCACGAAGCCCATGGAAATCATGGCGCCAAAAAAGGCGGAAAAGATCAGCGTTGCCGAATTGGATACCATTCCGCGGCTCAGCAGGAAAATCATGGTGATGGAAACCGTCAGCTTCGCACCGGAGGAGATACCCAGCACAAAGGGACCGGCAATGGGGTTATGGAAAAAGGTTTGCAGCAGATAGCCGGAAACCGACAGTGCTCCGCCCAGAATCAGCGCCGACAGCAGCCTCGGAAGGCGAATGCTGCGGATAATATTCCATTTTGTGCTGTCCTGGCTGCGGCCCAGCAGAATCTGCCGGATTTCTGCCGCAGAAATGGACACACTTCCGGCATGGAGATTCCACAGCAGGAAAACAGCCACCAGCAAGAAAAGCAGCACAAAGCCCCATATTCTGCGTCCTCTTTTTTTCACACGTGTGCCTCCTTATGTCAGCTGTTTCAGAAAATACAGCTCCCGGCCATTGTCCTCTGCCGCCGTATTCACATCCAGAATAAAATTCCCCAGAGCCAGGGATTCCTGATAGAAATTCTTGGTAACGCACCAGACCTGGCCGGTTTTCACCGCCTTGCAATCCGCCAGCAGCGGTGCTTTGGACAGCAGGGCATTCATATCCTTCAGTTCTCCATCCACCGTGCTGTTGTAGATGAGCATATCCGCATCCACTGCCGCATTGTAGAAGGCCTCCATCTGAATGGTCTGGGAGGATGTGGCACCGGCATTCTCATCTTCTTCGAAGACAATGGGCGTGCAGCCTGCCAGGGAGATGGACTTGGAAATATAGTCCGAGCTCTTGCGGACACTCACCGCCCCGGCGGCCGTGACGTAGAAAAACGCCACGGTCTTTCCGGTAGACTCCTGATTCATAACCGGCGTCAGATTGTTCATCAGCGCGTCAAAATAGCTGACAGCCTCGCTGTCCTTCCCCAGAAGGGCTCCATAGAATTTGATCCACTCCATGCGGCCAAGGGGATGGCTTTCATAGCTGGAGCGGTCCACAATAACGGGAATGCCCAGGCCCTGGATCTGCTCCATGACAGACGGCGTATGGTAAATCATGGTATTCTCGATTGCCAGGTCACAGCGCTCCGCCAGAATCGTTTCATAGTCCGGCGCAGAGTATTTTCCGGCATACAGGAGCTTTTCCTCTGCCATGGCCTGCTTTGCCTCCGGCAGGTACCAGCCGTCTTCCTTCAGGCTGCTGAGCCGCACGGTATCCATGGCATCCAGCTTGCAGAAATAATCCATGGCTGCGCTGGAAACCACATAGATATGCTCCAGCGGCTGCTTCAGAACAATTACATCCGCCGGGACACCCTGGGGCACCTGGGCGCCTTCCGGGACCACCAGAATGGTCTGGTCCGTACCAACGGTGATCTTCCGGTATCCGCTGGCCTCGTCATAAATGGCGAAGGTTTCTGCATAGTGCATGGGCCGGGGCCCGGTAAATGTCAGGCTGTCCCAGCTGACCGTTTGGGGTGCAGCCGTGGTCTGCGCGGTTGTTTCCGCACCTTGCTGGGGTGCGGCAGCGCAGCCGCAGAGCAGCAGCGCCGCCAGAATCAGTGCAAAAAATCTTCTCATTTCAGTTCTTCCAGCGTGGAGGAATCCAGGAGAATGGTATATTCAATCTCGTGGGGGGTGCTCATGGCCACAGTATCGGCCACCACGGAAATCTTCACATCCAGTGCGGTTACGGGAATTTCGAAGGAGGAGCCGCCCTCGTTGCTGACAGGCTCGTACTTCACGCCGTCCACGATCATATAGTCATATTTGCTGCTGCTGAGAACCACGGTGGCAATGCCCTTGCCATCGGTGACGGTCAGCAGTGTGGGGTTGACCAGGGTGGTTTTGCCTGTGCCGCCCTCCAGGGTGCCATAAACGGTGTATTTGCCATCCGCCAGGTCGGAAACAAGGGTCTGCTTGGGCTCGGGGTTGGAAACGGAGACCTTGTGGTCATACCAAACGCCCTTCTTGCCGATGAGGGCCAGATCAAACTCGTCATCCAGGTAGGGCACGGGGATATCGAAGCCGTAAACGGTCTCGGTCAGGCCGTCGGAATAGGTGACGGCGTCCTCGGTGGGCTGCAGCAGCTCTGCGCCCTCCTTCTGGGCGTCCTCGGCCAGGCCGGGGAACAGGTTTACGATGGACTTGGAGGCCAGGCTGACATGGATGGTCATCTTGCCGTCCTGCACGGTCAGCGTGCCCTTGCCATCGCAAGACTCATTGGCATGGAACATGGAGCTGTCCGTGTCAAACTCGGCAGTGTAAACGCCGTCCTCCAGGGGGCAGACAGCGGCCTCGGTGGTTTCGGGGGCGGTGGTCTCAACAGTGGTCTCAACAGTGGTCTCGGATGCTGCCTCGGTGGTCTCCGGAGCGGCAGTGGTCTCGGCGGGGGCCGTCTGGCCGCAGGCGGCGAGGCCCAGCAGCAGCATAGCGGTCAGCAGAAGTGCAGTCATTTTTTTCATTTTTCATTTCTCCTTATGCATGGAATTCACCCAGGGGCTTACTGCCCCCGGGTGATCCCGGGTTTATGAAGTAGATTTAGTTAGCGGAATCCATAGCAGCCTGGGTGTGGGCAACATACAGCTGCTCCACAGCCTCAATACGGCCCAGGCCGGAGATCTGGCAGGTCACGTCCAGGCCGGCAGCCTCGAACATGGTCTTCCAGGAATCGTCATCGGAACCGGCCATGTCGTTGTTGGCATGGTCACCGGCGACGACCATCAGAGGACGCAGGACAACCTTGGTGTAGCCGGCGGCCTTGACAGCCTCAATGACGTTCTCGCAGGCGGTCTCCTCGGGCTCGCCTTCAACGGTGCCGATGAAGACATTCTCGTAGCCCAGGTTCTGCATCTGGGTCTGCATCTGGCTGTAGGTCACCTTAGCGACGTGGGCAGTGCCGTGGCCCATGAAGACAAAAGCGGTGCTGTCCTCAGCGGCCTTCTCGGTGCTCTCGTAGCCGGCCTCTTCCAGAGCGGCAGCGACGACAGCCTTGGCAACGGCTTCCTTGTCGGCATTGATGACGGTGGCATCGGAGCCGACCTCACCCAGCATGGGCTCGGCAACCACGATGGTCTCGATCTTGTCCTTGTACTCCTCCAGAGCCTCGCACATCTCGTCGTACTCAGCGCCGTGCATCAGGTGGGTGGGCTGCACGACCAGAGTCTTCACGCCGTTGGCAACGGCACGGTCCAGAGCCTGCTCCATGTTGTCGATCTTCTCGCCGTC
>ERZ835980.757-NODE-757-length-42100-cov-11.393340_pt1 | contig 42100 bp, 46 predicted proteins | sample MGYA00519943_ERZ835980 | MGnify/ENA primary metagenome ERZ835980 (study PRJEB31850, sample SAMEA3708791) | human gut metagenome | biome: human gut; feature: human-associated habitat; material: faeces | place: China | collected 2014 ... | reverse complement strand
CCTGATTTTATTTGTCTACTATACAGTCTACTCCAATAATATAGGATTCTTTCTATTATGTTCTTCTTATCTACTATTTGTAATTCTATATTACAAATTTCATCTTTATCTAACTTTGCAATTATATCCAAAACCCCTAATTTTTCATCTTTAAACTCTCTTCTTAATATTGGATTTCTACTTAAATCTATACTATCTATTTTTCTTTCCAATATTGTTTCTAAAAATCCCTTTGTAATACTTTCATTTCCCACCTCTCCAAATAAAGCTTGAAATACAACGTCTAACTTTGGTGATAATGTTTTTACATTTTTCATTTACTTCATCCTTTCTTTTTTTCTTTTTTATTTGATAAATTATCACCTACTTTCTTTTTGGATTTAATACATTTGGAAATTATAAGACAACTTCTCAGAAAACATTTCTCTAAGAAATAACTTGAAAAAAACATTATGAAAAAAAGACTGTAAAACATTAAACAGTTTTACAATCTCTATTTTAATATATACATTAAATTAGCACAAGAAAAATCATACACCAAAAATCGACAATTTAAGGGATGTCCCAAATTGAGAAAATCAGTCCCTTAAAAATAGGTCTCTTGTGTATATTTTTTCTTTTACATCTTCTAAATCCTCGTTCATTCTGTTTGCTATTATAACATCTGACATATTTTTAAACTCTTCTAAATCGATTATTACTTTACTGTTAAAAAATTCTTTTTCATTTAATGTTGGCTCATATACAATAATTTCTATTCCTTTTGCTTTTATTCTTTTCATTACTCCTTGTATTGCACTCGACCTAAAATTATCTGATCCGCTTTTCATTGTTAATCTATATATTCCAACTATTTTAGGGTGTTTATTTATTATCATTTCAGCTATATGGTCTTTTCTTGTTGTATTGCTTTGAACAATTGCACTTATTAAGTTCTCTGGAACATCTTGATAATTTGCTTTTAATTGTTTTGTATCCTTTGGTAAGCAATAACCACCATAGCCAAATGATGGGTTATTATAATGAGTTCCAATTCTTGGATCTAAGCAGACTCCTTCTATAATATCTTTTGTATTAAGTCCTTTAAGTTCTGCATATGTATCTAATTCATTAAAATATGCTACTCTTAACGCTAAATATGTATTAGCAAATAATTTTACAGCTTCTGCTTCTGTAGAATTCATAAATTTAACATCTACATTTTCTTTAAAGCAACAATCTTTCAAAATATTTGCAAACTCTTTTGCTCTTTCAGATTTTTCCCCTACTATAATTCTAGAAGGATATAAATTATCATACAAAGCATGTCCTTCTCTTAAAAATTCGGGACTGAACATTATATTGTCTATGTTATATTTTTCTTTCATTGCTTTTATAAAACCAACTGGAATTGTTGACTTTACAACCATTGTTGCATCTAAATTCATACTCTTTACTTTTTGAATAATGTCTTCAACAGAAGAAGTATCAAAATAGTTTTTAGTATCATCATAATTTGTAGGTGTACTAATAATAATAAACTTAGCTCCTATAAAAGCTTCTTTATAATCCAAAGTTGCCTTCAAATTTAATTCTTTCGTGCTAAAATATTCTTCTATTTCTTTATCTCTAATTGGCGATATGCGTTTATTTATCATATCCACCTTCTCTGGTATAACATCTAATGCTACAACTTCATTTTTTTGACTAAGTAATGTTGCTAAAGATAATCCAACATATCCTGTTCCAGCTACTGCTATTTTCATTTACTATTCCTCTTTTCTTATTTTAATATATTCTTATTATATAAAATACTGAAATAATTTACAATACATTTTTTAAAGACCAAATTTATAACTTCTATAAATTAATTTGATCTTTTACACTGTACAAACGTTATTATTAATTAGTAAAAACTCTTCTTTTGAGAAATTTATAATATTATTTTTGTTAGTTCTTTTTACATATTTTTGTCTTTCTGCTATTATATTTAGGAAATCTCTATCATTAAGTTTCCTTCCATTAAAGCATATATAATTTTCTAATTCTTCAAAATACTCAATTTTATATAGTGTATTTGTTTTTGCAAATGATGGTAGTCTTAGTGGACAATAATCATTAAGTATATCATTGTAGTCTTTAATTAAGTTCATACTGTTTTTTCCTGAAATTTTGGATATATTTATCATTTCAATTGTTCTATTGCTATCATTTTTTGCAACAATCATGTACCTTCTTTTTTCATCAATTGAATTACCCTCTAGTTTTGGTGGAATAAAATTTAAAAACTGTCCGCTTTCTATCAATAATCTTCCTCTTCAGAAGTATTGTATTGTTTGGATAATTCAAATCCTTTTAATACCTTTTCAATCCTATACAGTTCTTTTTTTAGTTCATCATATGGTATTAGTGAAGATTTTGTTAAATAAAACCCAAATCTTTTTGATTTTTCAAAGAAGTAATTCCACGCATCAAATTCATGTGATAGTTCCGAGAGTTCTTGTGCAGAAGCATTACCAAATATTTCAACAGTTGTATTTAAAGTTTCTAAAATATCTTTATCAAAGTTTAATTCATTTACTTTAATGTCTTTAAACATTTCGTTATATTGTTTTCTATAATTATTCATTACAGTTTTCAAAACTACCCCATCTTTAAAAGCCATAAATTCTTCATTAAACATTGTTTTGCCATTGTTTTTTTCCATATATATTAGCTGAGCAAAAAACAAAAGTTTTTGAATTTTCATATTACCTTCTCTTGTATTTGGTTTTTCAATTATTTTTTGACTGGAAAACCATTTTGCAACATCATTTGGATTTACTAAATTCATTCTGCACACCTTCTTTCTTATTGGTACATATATTTTATATGTTACCATTTGTTTTACTCTAAATCAAGAAAATCCATTCGCCATTTTTCAACATTATTTGTATAATTTTATATTTTCTTTATACCATTTTATAAATCTTTCAATACCTTCTTTAAAAGAAGTTTTTGGATAATATCCTATTAATTTTTTTGCCTTTGAAATATCTGCAAAAGTTCTATCTACATCTCCTGGTTGCATTGGAAGTTGTTTGATTTTTGGTTCTACTCCAATAGCTTGTCCAATAGTATTTATCATTTCTTTTAGAGAAACCGGAGAAGAATTTCCTAAATTTAATATTTCATATACATCATTGTTGTTTTCTACATAGTTGCAAGACCTAATAATGCCCTCTACAATATCATCAATATATGTATAATCTCTTGAAGTTGTTCCATCTCCAAACATTGGTATTTCTTTATCTTCAAGCATTAATCTTGTAAACTTATTAATCGCTAAATCTGGTCTTTGTTTTGGTCCATATACTGTAAAAAATCTAAGCATTATAACATTCATATCAAATAATTTATGATAAACATGTGTCATAACCTCATTAGCCTTTTTAGTTGCTGCATAAGGGCTAATTGCAAAATCGACTATCATGTTTTCCTTAAAAGGAACTTCTTTGCAATTTCCATAAAGACTACTTGAAGATGCCATAACAAGATTTTTAACATTATGTGCTTTCATTTCTTCCAATATATTTTGAGTTCCCATGCAATTAACGTCTTGATAAAGTACTGGGTTTTCTATAGAAGGTCTAACTCCTGCCATAGCAGCTAAATGCATTACTATATCAATATTGTTCTCTTCAAAAATCTTTTTAACTGATTCCCTATCTCTAATGTCATTTCTATATAGTTTAAAATTGGAATTCTTAATCAATTCTTTTACATTATTTTCTTTTATTGTAGGATTATAGAAATCACAAAAATTATCAATTGCAACTACTCTATTTCCTTCTTTAATTAATCTTTCACTTAAACTAGAGCCAATAAAGCCTGCCCCACCGGTAATTAGATATGTTTTCATATTAGTTTGTCTCCTTTTTTCTAAACACATTTCTTTTTATTATATCTAGTAAATCTTTTACATCCTTTTTATAAACAATTAAATTTATTGGAAGTACAACTATTAATGTTAAAATTAAAACCATACATGCATATTTTATCCATATAAGATAATTGGTAAATTCGTATGTTGGTAATAACTTTGATAGTAGCACAACTACTATTAGCTGTATTGCTATTATTCCAAATCTAATAGTAGATTCACTTTGTTTTCTTTCTAATATACATTTATTTGTATGGTATACAAATTCTACTGTTCTAATTAGCATTGCAACTAATGTTCCCATCGCTACTCCAACAATTCCATATTTCCACACTAATATTAAAGATATAAGAATATTAGAAATTGCTTCCACCCATGCTCCTTTTTGTGTTTCTTTAAAATGTCCTGCAGCTAGTGTAATTGAACTATATGGCAGTCTTATAGCCCATACAAATTCGGCTAAAACCAATAAAGTTGCAAATACTGGTCTAATATAGTTAGCATCTATTATTCCAAATGTATATACCTCTACAAATGGAATTATTAAAATTGCTGTGCTTATATATGCAATTGTTGTAATAGTATAATAAAACAGTTCATATGTTTTAAAACTTTTATTTAGTTGTTCTTTCTCTCCTTTAGCAATCATATCCCCAAAAGAGGCATCAATTCCTCCTGTAAAAGCTTGTATTATTGATTTTACGCCTTTAACAACTAAATAGTATACAGAATATACAGAAACTTCTGTTATCTGTGTAAAGAAGGTTAATATTGTTATATCAGTATTATTATGTATTACTGCTGCAATATGTTGAGCTAAGCCATCCCACTTTTGCTTTAATTGATAATCCTTGTCCGCATCTTTTAAATTAATATTATATTTTTTTCTTACATAAATATTTTGTACTATTGGTCTTAGCACAAATATTATACTACTTACTAACTTAACAACTTGTATACTTGCATTGCATTTTACTAGAATTATTATTGCTAATGTATTTAATATGTACCCAACCATTTGAATAATAGATGTAATATATGTTTTCTGCTCTGCTTGTAAATATAGTTTATATGTCATTCCAAAATAATACTCTGCTAATGTACTTATTGAAATTATTAACACTAATGATAAAGTATACATATATGCAAACTGACTACTTACAATTGCAGGATAAACAATTGATAAAATAATTAAGTATACAATAAATATTAATGCAATTATTCTAAAAAATTTCTCAGAAGCTTTTAATATATTTTCTATTTGTTTTTTATTTTTGTTAGCTATAGGCTTGTATAAAGCAGCCTTAATAACAGGGCCTATTCCGAGATTCTAATAATGAAATGTATGCCAAAAATTGTGTTATCGATGAAATAAGTCCATTTACATTTGAACCAAAATTAGTAATAATTAATTTGGGTACTATAAAACCGCATAATAAGACTATAGCTTGTAAAAATAGTGATGTAATTATATTTAATATTGCTTTTTTACTTCTCAATTTTCTCTCCTATTTATATATTTCTTTTTTTCCTAAATTCGCTAATACGTGTATCGATTATTTCTCCGTTTTTTAAAACTATTGCTTTTTCGATACAATTATTTTTTTGTTCTTCTATTAAAAAATTGAAATATTTTGCTACTGCTTTGCTAATGCTTTTTGTAGTTGTTTTATAAAAAATTGCAGGAGTATTATCTACAGAGTAATGTTTTATTCCGTCTATTTCATAAACAGGATTATCTATCGTTGTTGGATGTGAAGTTTCTATTTCTAAAAAAGGATCACAACTTACATCAATAATAATAGCTCCTGGTTTTAATTTTTTTAAATCATTTTTATATATTAACTTATCATCTCTTGAAGTATCCCACATAACGCAATTAATTATATAATCATAATCTCCTAAATTTTTCTTAAATAATGTTTCTAATTTTTTATCATATATATCGAAATATGCTCCTAATCCGTTTTAGGATTCTTTGTGCTCCCTTTGCTGTTTTACCATTACCAATAATAGCTATTTTAGCATCATATGGCATTAGTCCTGTATATAAAATTGCTTGTAGTACAGCTGCTTCTCCTGCTATTTCTCTATTTCTATAAAAAATATATCTTCCATGTTCGAACATCTCTTCCATTGCTATTACAGTAGCTTTCTTCTCTATAATTTTACTTGTAAATTCTATATTTTGCACAGCATGGGCCCAACCGAATAAAATCGCTTTATCTGGAATTTCATCAAGATAATCGGCATCACCTAATTTCATATCCACTATTATATCTTTTGAAAAAATTTCTTTTCTAGTAACAATATTTCCACCCATTTTTTCGTATTCATCGTCTTTTATTCCCAAGCATTCTCCATATCCTTTTTCAAAATACATATTTTCAGGTCTATTTATACATACTAAATCCTCTGGCAATATTGCTCTTCTTTTTTCATTATTTTTATGGCTTATTAAAAATCCTACTGTTTTCATTTCTTAATTCCTCCTATTTGTAATTTTTCTGAAAAAATTTCATCTGTTTCTTTTCGTCTATTAGTATCGAATCCAGCTTGCGGGAAAAATGTAAATTCCCCAAAATATATTCTTCCATCAACATTATACAGATCTAATCTTACAAATCTTTTTCCTTTAGACAATATTTCTGCAATTTCAAACATTTTTTCTATATTTTCTGGCTTATTTATCATCGACTTGTCCTTTGACTTTATTCCATCATTAGTCATATTTTTCATAAACTTCCAAATTCTATTATAAAAATAAAATTTCGGATGTCCTGTTTCTCTTTCTGTACAAACCATTACATAATCTACTTTTCCATTAAAGCAATAGAATTTATAATCCTTTAAATCTTCATCATTCTTATTTTGCATATATTTTTCTGCAATTATTCTAGGTTTAACATTTTTATATGGCCATTCTCTATGAATGTAATAATATCTACGCTTCATCCATTTGTTTACTTCTCTTTTAAGTTTTTTATAATCTATATTATTTTTATCTTTACATATAAAGACATTACCAGAAGTATGTGTAGGTTTAAGTACAAATTGTTTTGGTAACTTTTCAAATTCAATATCTTCAAACTTGTCCCATACTCCCAACGTTGGAATTATATATTCCTCTCCAATTATGTCAGCCACATATTGTTTTGCTTCATATTTGTCTACCATTTTTGTATATTCTGGATTTCTATCATATAATTTTAGCCATTGTAATTTTTCATTAAAAGTTTGAGGGTTTTTCAAGTTTAGTTTTTTATCCATTTCTAACTTATATTTTATTTTTATATATTTTTCATCTGGAATCCATTTTAAAAAATTTTTATTCATTAAGTATAATAATATATTTGATGGTTTTCTTATATATTTAATTATTTTGTTCATTTTTACCTCCTATATTTACATTATCCAAATAAAAGAGTAATCTGTATATTGATTGAATAAAAATAGATAAACAAATGTACATACTATAATACAAAAATTCAATATTTTTGTATTATCTTTTAGACTCTTTTCGAAAATATTAACTGGCAAAATACAATAAGAATCGCAAAAATAATTTGATAATCTTCCTAATATTGCTAATTGTGGAGCTAATGCATGAATAGTAATACCTATAAATGAAATTGAATAAAACATTTCTTTTTCTCTATCATCTTCTTTATTGTCAAATAAATAACATAATAAAATTATTATTATAAACATAGCTAAGGCTCCATATCCACTGCCAGCATACCCATATTTGGCAGAAGTCAAATAATTCGCATAACCAGTATGTATGATTAATGAAACTATTTTTTCTTTAAATATATATGCAATTGCAGAGACTATTGAAAATACTACAAATTTCATTTTTTTGTTTTTCCATATACAAAATGGATATACTATTATAAAAAATAATGCTGATGTATGAAATAAACTTGCAATAACAACCAATATTGCATACTTTATAAATTTTCTCTTTTCTATAAAAATTAAGCTGAATGACAAAATAGATATTGCAATAGCTTGTCTAATTATAAAAAACTGCATATAAAAAGATCCTATAGATATGTACAATAAAATACTCATTCCATAATTTTTTGAATATTTTTTTATTAAAAAATACGGACCTATACTAGTTATAAAAGCAATAACAATCATAAAAAATGTGTCATTAAGCCATATTTTCCCAATAAATAAATTTAATATTTTATACAAAATTTCCAAGTCGAATTTAAAAAATTCTTCCAATGAACAATTGTTTAAATAATGAAAATAATTCAAATAATTTCTCATATCTGAAATTGGTTTTCTAACAAATAAACTTAGCAATAATACTGCAAAGGAAACTTTCAAAAAAAGTTTATCTGTTTTTTCTTTTTTTAGGATATATCTAAAAAGAAATATTAATATAATTTCTATTATGTAAGTTATTATTCCTATTTTCATATTTTTCTCCTCATTCTTTAGGTTTTGTAAAGTTTATATACAAAAAGCAGCTTAAAGTGTTGATATTAAAGCATTTCTGCTAAAATATGTTCTACCTCTTAGACTGAATTAATTATGTATCCTCTTAACTAAAATCTATGTGCTTTTAAAATTTTGTAAAGTCTAGGCAAAACCTATTCATTTCAGCCTTTATAAGATTTTACAAAGTATATTATAATAGAGTTAGAGGATAAGCCTTAATCAACTTATGTTTGCCATTTTAATTGAATTTATTATTTAACATTATATTGATAAATTTATCTGATACATCTTTTATATCATATCCTTTTTGTTTAAAAATTTTAGATGTATCTTCTCTCTTATATGTATAATTTTTTAGTATATTATTTTTCCAAATATTTATATCATTGGTAAGGCTTACATATGTAACTAATCCTGTAATATTTGCTTCTTTTGTTATTGTATCTGATACTATGCATTTAAGTCCTGTTGCTTGTGCCTCTATAACTGTATTAGGCATTCCCTCATATAAAGATGGAAATACATATATATCCATAGCCATTAACAATTGTGGTATATCTTTCCTTATTCCTAAAAAGATAACGCTATCATTTAAATTTAATTCTTCCACTTGCTTTTTTATTTCATTTTCAAGATTCCCTTTACCTACTAATAGTAATATTGCATTTTTATTTTCTTCTTTTATCTTTTCAAATATATCAACTAAAAATTTATGATTTTTTTGTTCATTAAATCTTCCTATATGTCCAATAACTAATTTATCTTCTATTTTTAAATCTTTTCTCATTTTATTTCTAATGTCTTGATTAAAAATGAAGTCTTCATAAGGTATAGCATTATGTAGTATTTTCACTTTTCCCTTATTCAACTGTTTTTTACCGAAAGTATAACAAGCAGCTTCTGAAGATGGTGCTATTTTTACATTAGGAATTATTTTAGGTAAAAATTTAAATATTCTATGTAATATTTTATTTATTTTTCCTCCTGCAGTTCCTGCATTACTAGATCTCATAATAAGCATTTTAGCTCCACCTAATTTTGCCGCAATCAAATCTAATGTTGATAATGAATGTTCATTAACTCTAATTACATATTTATATTTCTGTTCTTTTACTATTTTTCTTATACCTAAAAAAGATTTTACAAAAGATTTAGATTTTGGAGGCACATAATATATCCTCCCATCTAAGTTTTCAATTTCATCATTATAAAATCCTTTTTCCTTTACAGAAACAATAAAATCAAATTGGTATTTTTCTTTATCAATATTCCTGTATATTTTCATCAAAAATGTCTCTGCTCCGCCGAGCATTCATACTTGATACAATACATAACAGTCTTTTCACAATTTCACCTATCCAATCAATGCGTTAGTTAAAGGCTCGATAGCAATATTGCTATCAAAATTTTTAGCACATTCCACACAATTCTTTTTAATTATAAAAACTTTTTGACAGTTTAACATTGTTTTTAATTTTGCATAAAAATCTGCCAAATTATTAAATTCATATATTAGTCCATTTATTCCATCAATAATTATTTCATCTACATTATCCCATCTTGAAGCAACAATAGGAACTCCAGCAGATAATGCATCAATAATTGTTCCTGGTATTCCCTCTGTTTTAAATTTTGTTGGAAACAATAACAAATAATAATTTTTTAATATATTCACTGACTTTTCTGAATCAATACATCCTTTATATTGAATATATTCTGGAGTATTATTTATAATTTTAGTAAATCTTTCTTTATATTTTTCATCTATGGGGCCATATATATCTAATTTATAAACTATTTCATTAAATTCTTCATTTATATTTTTTACCACTTGTATTGCATCTTCTATTCCTTTTTCTTGAATTACTCTTGAAAATGTACATAATTTATATGGTTTACTATGATTAAAGTTTAACTCTTCTTCTTTCAGTGGAGTAATATTTTTAAAATTAACTAATATTTCTACATTTTCTATTTTCAAATTTGCTAACTGTCTTTTCATCTTGTTGGTTTCAACGAATACTTTATCTAATTTTTTTACCTTTTTTAATAATCCTTTTCTATTTTTTAAAAATTCTGGTAACCACCCACCAATTACTATATAAAAAATTCTTCTTTTATATAGTTTATTTATTAATAAAAATAACGGTATAAATACTCTAACACCATTTTGTGCAGGCAAAATTATAATATTTTTAGATTCTTTAATTCCTTTTAAACATTTTTTTAAGAAAATTATTGGTTGTTTTTTCCAGTGATATGTATCTATTCTATTTATTTCTTTTTCATCGTATTTATCGAGTAATGCTAGATATATATTTTTAGTTTTAATAGTTTGTCCATCTAAAAATTTTTCGTTTCCTCCAAAATGTCCACATATTGTTATTTTATGCATTTATACATTCCTTCCTAATACTAATTTCATTTTATTTTTAATACTTTAATTACTCCCCACCAGCAAATGTGAAAAACAGATCTAAATATTGATAAATGTTCAATCTGTCTATATAACTGCCAATGATATTTTATTAAATCTAATTTATTACTTGATATTGAATTTTGTCTTATTCTATATTGCATTAAAATTTCGTTTAGTCCATATATGTACTTTTCTTTTTTTAATATTTGAAGCCATAAAGCGTCATCATTTCTTTTTCGTATATTAGGCACTTCAAATTTTCCTAATTCATCTACATTATACATTACTGTAGAGTTGCCTACCGGGCAGTCTAAAAGTATTCTATTATAGTCTGCTTTAATTTTTGGTCTAATTATTTTATTTAATAAATTATTATTTTCATCTATTTGTTCATATGCTGTACATGTAAAACTATAGCTATTCTTTTTCATAAAATTAATTTGTTTTTCTAACTTATCTTTACTCCATAAATCATCGCTATCTAGGAATGCTATATATCTTCCTTTTGCTTCTCTTATAGCAGTATTTCTTGCTATAGCCGCTCCCTGATTTTTTTCAAATTTTATGTACTTTATCCTTTTATCATTTTTCAAATATTTTTTTACAATTTCCTGAGTATTATCCTTTGAGCAATCATCGACAATTATCATTTCCCAATTTTTATATGTTTGTCCTATAACTGACTCTATTGTTTCAGTTATAAATTTTCCGCAATTATATGTAGGAGTTACAATTGAAACTAAATCTTCTTTCATTTTTATTTTCCCATCTCTTTAATTTTTTCTTTATATTCCTCTCTATTTATTTTTCCTGTTCTTAATAAATAATCGCATAAATCTTCTGCTGTTTCCATTCCTTCTGTTTCTATATCTTCTTTTTTGAATACTTTTTCTACTGTTTTTAATATTATTTTTAAATCTCCATAAAACGTTACTCTATCTATATATTTTAAATCATAATTTATTTTTTTTTCCCATGATATATTATTTCTTCCGCTTATTTGTGCTAGTCCAGTAAGTCCTTGTCTTACTGAATGTCTCCTTCTTTGTTCTTTAGTCATAAATAACATATCTTTTATAAGTTGTGGCCTTGGTCCTACTATTGCCATATCTCCTTTTATTATATTTATTAGTTCTGGTAGCTCGTCTAAGCTTGTGCTTCTTAAGAATTTTCCAAATTTTGTTAGTCTATACTCGTCCGGTAATAGGTTTCCATCTATATCTCTTTTATCTGTCATTGTTCTAAATTTGTACAGTGTAAATATTTTTTCGTTTTTTCCTGGTCTTTTTTGTTTGAATATTATAGGACTCCCTAGGTTTATTCTTACTAATATTCCAATAATTATCATTAATGGCATTAATACTATTAATGCCATTAGACTTAATATTAAGTCTAATATTCGTTTTATGTATTTTGCGTACATTATGTTCTCCCCTTTTGGTTTTAATGACCCTATCTACTAACACTATTCAAAGCATTTTTTTATTATATCTATTACTCTTTCTTGCTCTTCTTCTGTCATCTTGGTATCTGATGGTAAACATACTCCTCTGTTAAATAAGTCCTCCGATACTGATGTTCCATCATTTTTTGCTGTTATAAAGTCATATTCTTTAAATACTGGTTGTAAATGCATTGGCTTCCATACTGGTCTTGAGTCAATATTTTCCTTTTCTAGTGTTTCCATTATATTTAGTGGCTTAACTTTTGAGTCTTTGTCAATTGTCATTACAGATAGCCAATGATTTGGCTTTGTATTTTTTGGTATTGGTTGCATTTTTATTTCTTTTACTTTTTCTAATTCATTTTTATATTTATTGTATATTTCAGTTTTCTTCTCTATTCTTTTATCCAAAACCTTTAGTTGACCTCTACCAATTCCTGCACAAATATTGCTCATTCTGTAGTTATAGCCAATTTCCTTATGTTCATAGTGTCTTACTGGCTCTTTGCTTTGTGTTGCCCAAAATCTAACCTTTTTTATTCCATCTTCATTATTAGAAACTAGCATTCCGCCACCACTGGTTGTTATTATTTTATTTCCATTAAATGAAAATACCCCATATTCTCCAAAAGTTCCAGTTTGTTGACCATTATATATTGAGCCTAAACTTTCTGCTGCATCTTCAATTAAAGGCACATTATGTTTTTTACAAATTTTTATTATTTCATCCATTTTAGCTGGTGTGCCGTATAAATGTACTACAATTACAGCTTTTGGATTTGGATATTTTTCAAATGCTTTTTCCAAAGCCAATGGGTCCATATTCCATGTTTCATATTCGCTATCTATAAATACTGGTGTAGCATTTTGGTATATTATTGGGTTACATGTTGCCGAAAATGTTAATGATGAGCAAAATACAATGTCTCCTTGCTTTACATTTAATGCTTTTAATCCTAAGTGTATTGCCGCAGATCCTGCTGATAGTGCTGCCCCAGTTTTTACTCCAACATAATTTGCAATTTCTTCTTCAAATTTGTTTACATTTTCCCCTAATGGTGCTATCCAATTTGTGTCAAATGCTTCTTTTATAAATTGCTGTTCATAACCTTCATCTGACATATGTGGTGAAGCTAATAATATTTTTTTACTCATATTGGTCATCGTCCCCTCTTTTGTAATTTATAATAACTATATACGTTATACAGCTACATTTATATTTTCTTTCTTTTTTTGGTTAACTTCTTCTGGTTCTTTGTATGTTGGCACTACTTGTTTCATTGTGCTTTTTATTTTGCCTATACTTATACTTTCATCTTGTATTATTTCTTTCAATTTTTCTAATTTTATTAACAATTGTTCATAAGTTATGCTTGATGGTTGTCCAATAAATATTTTATCGTGTGATGTTTTTGTAAGTCCTTCCTCTGACATCAATAATTCTTCATATAATTTCTCTCCTGGCCTCAACCCTGTAATTTTTATTTCTATATCCACATTTGGCTCTAGTCCAGATAATTTTATTAAACTAACTGCCAAATCATAAATTTTTACTGGTTCTCCCATATCCAATACGAAAATTTCTCCGCCTTTTGCATAACTCATTGCCTGTAACACTAGGCTTACAGCTTCTGGTATTGTCATAAAAAATCTTGTTATATCCCTGTGCGTTACTGTTACAGGGCCACCGTTCGCTATTTGTTTCTTAAATAACGGTAATACTGAGCCATTACTTCCCAACACGTTTCCAAATCTAACTGCTGCAAATTCTGTTTTGCTTTTTTTATTAAATGCTTGTATAATCATTTCGCACATTCTTTTTGTAGCACCCATTATATTTGTTGGATTTACAGCTTTGTCTGTTGAAATTAATACAAATCTTTTTACATTGTATTTGTCTGCACAATTTGCCATATTATATGTACCAAAAACATTGTTTTTTATTGCCTCTAATGGACTTACTTCCATCAATGGAACGTGCTTGTGTGCAGCCGCATGAAATACTAAATATGGATTATATTGTTTAAAAACTTGCTCAAGTTTTTGCTTATCCCTTACGCTTCCTACTATTGCATCAATTTCAAATTTCTCATCATAATGATTTTGCTTTAATTCCATTTCTATATTGTATAAATTATTTTCGTATATATCAAAAATTATTAATTTGCTTGGATTAAATTTGGCTATTTGCCTGCATAATTCTGAACCTATTGAGCCTCCACCACCTGTTACTAATATAGTTTGTCCTTTTATCAATTCTTCTATATTGTCATTTGATAATGTTATGGGTTCTCTTCCTAATAGGTCTTCTATTTCTATATCTCTTAAATTCTGTAGTAAGTTTTTATTTTTTATTATATCAGACACACTTGGTAATACTCTAATTTTTACTCCTGTTTCTTGACATATATTTAATATTTCTTTTTTGTTTTTGCTATCAATATTGCTTATTGAAAAAAGGATTATATCTATATTATTTTGTCTGCATATATTTGCTATGTCATATCTATTTCCTAATATTTTTATTCCTGAAATTGCATAATTCATTTTGTTTGGATTATCATCTATTAGTCCTACTATATTATAGTGACATCTCATAGTGTTCTTTATAGTTTTTATCATTTCACTTGATGCTTCTCCTGCTCCTATAATAAGTATATTTTTTCTTTCTACTTGTTCATTTTTTACTGGATGTAATTCATTTAATGTAAATCTTATAATAACTCTATATGAAACTACCATTACAGCTGTTAATATTGTTGCAAGCACTATTTCTCTATAGCCTATTAATGGGGCTTTAAACAAAAATTTTACTAGCACTAATATTGCTCCAGAAAGTATAGACATACTAATATATTTTATATAATCAAATCCGTTTTCGAATCTAGTTATATTTCTGTATACATCTAGTAGATTAAAAGTAATTAGATACACAAATAAAGAAATTACTACTGTATTGTAAAACATATTTAAGTATTGCAAATTTGTCGTTTGGTTTCCTTTTATTAAGCAACTACTAATAATGTATGAAGAATTAATTATGATTATATCTATTATGTATAAAACCATTGCTCTATACTTTTTTAATAACTTCATTGTTTTTCCCCCTATTTGTCTTGCTCTTTTTACCTATACCCCGTTTTTTGTATTATCTTCTCGCTTATTTCTTTTAATTTATTTGTTACTTTATATTCTTTTTCTGAAAATAGTTCTTCATGTAATTTTACAACATTTTCTTCTAATGTTATTGGTGGTCCATACCATACTCCATTTAATGTTATTCCCTGTGTTTTATATGGCCAGCCTTTACTTTCTACTATTTTATATGAAGCTACAGTTGGTATTAAAGAAAGTATTTCTTTTGTCTCTATATTTGTATATATAAGTGGTAATAATTTATCTGCTAATGTATTTAGTTCTAATATACTCATTGTTTTTGCTTTTTCAAATGCTGCTGTAAGCACTTTTCTCATTCTTTCTGTTCTTGCATAATCATTGTCTATTTTTCTTATTCTTGCAAATGCTAATGCTTGTGCTCCTGTTAGTTCATATGTTCCACCTTCTACTATTCCAGGAATTTGTGTTGCCTCTGCATCTGTTACTGTTAATTTTATACCACCAATTTCGTCTATTATTTCTTGCGTTGATGTAAAGTTTACGGTAGCAAACTCTGTTATATTCAAATCTAAATTTGTATTTAATGTACTCATTGACAAAGCTGGACCTCCGTAGGCATATGCATGGTTTACTTTGTCTAATCCATGGTTTGGTATGTCTAAATATGTATCTCTATATACAGATACTAGTTTTATTTCCTTATTTTTTTGATTTATACTTGCTATTATTATACAGTCTGATCTACTTCCTTCATATGTTCCTGCTGTATCTATTCCAAATAGCGCTATATTCCTATATTCTACTAAGTTTTCTTCTATTCCTTCTGTTACTTCTATTTCGTGTGGTTGTATTGGCACATAATTTAATTTTTTTATTTTGTTTACTATATATACTCCCGCTCCTACGGCTACTAGGGCTAATATTAATATTATAATAAGTAATACTTTTAATAATTTTTTCATATTTCCTCTTCTTTCGATTGTTTTTTCTTTAATTATTACTATATATCAAGGGTCGAATAAAGTCAATAATAATCGAGCAAAAAATTTTACCAATTGTTACTAGTTTAATCTCTTCTTCAGTAAGGCTAAGTAAAGCTTTCTTATATTTGCGTGCTTTCTATTGTTTTAAGTATTTTTTCTATTAGAATATATATAAACGTCATTATTTCAAAATATTTCTTTAAGACTTCACTTGGATTATCTTTTGTTGAAAAAACTTCAAACATGCTTTCCGTATCAAATAGCACATACATTTTGTTTTGTTTAATAATTATATGAAAATCAATTTTATATTTATTATAAATATCTAATAAACCTTCCTGTATATCAGATGTTAACAGTTGCATAGCAATTATGTTATTATCTGTATATACATTGAATATTTTTTCAAATCCATATGAATCCATTTCTAACTTTTGTGTTTTTTTAATTGATGATGAATAATCTCTAGTAATATTCAAATTAGAATTAATTGATTTTTCAAGTTCTATTTTTCCAAAAAGTCCTCCAAATATAGTCATAACTTTTTTCTCTTCATTTCCGTCTTTGTCCTTCTCCACTGTAATTCTTTGTACCAACAAGTCTGCCATTTTTATATTTTGATTATTTATTTTTCCCTCAAAATAATCATCTGATACATAACTATTATAGTAGCCTCCATAATTCGCCTCATCAAAAATATCACTTGGCATTTCTTTCAATGGAATATAATCTAATTCATCAATGAAATTTTGCAACATTTTTTCTATTATTTTTTCTTTATATTCTTGATTAGATTTTATAATCTCTTTTGAAATTTTTGACTCTGTATTTATTAATTTGGTTATTATTATTACAAATAAAATAAACATTGGTATTATTAAACGTATTAGTTTTGTATTATAACATATTAAATAAAATAAACTCAAAATAATTGTTATCATTACAATTGTTGTGATTATTGTTATTTTTTTCTTTCTCTTTTTCAAATTTTCCCAATTATCTATCATTTCATTTTTGTTTATATCTATGCTTGAAAAGAAATCATCAAAATTTTTATATTTCATTACATATTTTCTCCATCTATTTTAATATTTTCTTTTTTATATTCTTCTATCTGGAAAAATTCTTTTTCTTTAAATCCAAATATACCTGCAACTATATTGCTAGGAACAGTTTGAATTGCTGAGTTATATCTTTGTACATCTGTATTATATATTCTTCTAGCTGCTTGTAATTGACTTTCCATTTTTACCAGATTATTTTGTAAACTTATAAATTGTTCGCTTGCTTTTAATTCTGGATAATTTTCTGCTATTGCAATTACTTTATTTAAGCTCTTGTTTAATTCTCCTGCTTTTTTCAAATTTTGATTTTTTGCATATTCTGTTCTTTGTTTTGTAATATTTTCTAGAAGCTGTTTTTCGTGTTTTGCATATCCTTTTACACATTCTACTAAATTTGGTATTAAATCGAATCTTTGGTTTAAATAAATATCTATTCCAGATTCAGAACTTTTTACTTTGTTTTGTAATTTAATAATTTTATTATATTCTTTTATAATTAAAATAATTAAAATTGCAATTACAACAAGTGTCATCAATATTATTGTATCCATATTTATTCCCCCTTATTTTTCAATTATGGCCTTATTAATTAGTCCATTTTCATCATATTCATAAATAATTTCATAAGTTGTTCCTTTAGAAAACTTCTTTTTCATCTTTCTAAGTTCACTGGCATCATTTGTTTCTGTATCTGCAAAGTTTACCGTTATAATATGCTCAGGATTTTCTTCATTTGATTTAATAACTGTATCCAAAAAATTATTCATGAAAAATCCATCAGTACTACCATAATATAATGTTTTAAATTTACTGTTAAAAGAATCTACGTTATATTCTTTTTCTGTTTCTTGAAATTTTCCAAATATCATACCAAATATATCTGAAAAAGAATATTGTTCAAATAATTCTACTATAGAGTTTGGTACTATCTGATTGGATACTTTCTCAAATTTATTTAATACTTTGTTAATGGTTATTGCACCTATTCCAAGGATAACAAATATTAATATAATTACTATTATAATTATTTTCGTTGGTCTTCCATTATTATTAACTTTAGATTCTTTCTCAGCTGGCTCTGTATTTTCGTCTAGCAAGTCGTTAGCTGTTACATTAAATATTGTTGCCATTTTAGTTAATTTGTCTGCATCCGGAGTTGTTTGTCCTAATTCCCATTTTGAAACTGTTTGTCTTGTCACATCAAGTTTCTCTGCTAATTCCTCTTGTGACCATGCATTTCTCTTTCTTAATTTAATTATTTTTTCTTCAAGTTTCATTTCTATAAATCCCCCTATTTTTTATTTATATTGTGTTTATTCTCTTGTGACTAATTCAATTATACTATTTGTCAATTCTTATTTCAAGCAACTAATGTTGGAATTTTGTCACTTTTAGTTAACATTTGTCTATTCTATGCTTTTTTTGTCTCCCTTGTAAATTTCAAAAAAAATACACTTGCTATCAAGTGTATTGTGGTGCACCAGGAGGAATTCGAATCCCCGACCTCTCGGTTCGTAGCCGAGTGCTCTATCCAGCTAAGCTACTGGTGCATAAATTTTAACCTTAATTAGTATAGCATATATATCTTAAAAAAACAATACTGGTATTGATTATTATTTTAATTTGTGAAATAATATATTTTATTAAGGAGGAAACTTTATGCGAAAGTTTTTTAAATGTTTTTTGCTTGGGCTCATTTTTCTTTTTGCTATTAGTTTAAATAAATGTGTAAAAGCAAATTCTATCAATTCTATTTCTATGGACATTTACATAGATAAAAATGGTGACGCTAATATAACTGAGACTTGGAATTGTTATTCTGATAGTGGCACAGAGGTATATCATCCTTATTATAACTTAGGTAATTCACAAATTATAAACCTATCTGTAAAAGAAGGCTCAGACTATTACTCTACCATTTCTAATTGGGATACTAGTGCAGATTTTTCAGATAAAGCTTATAAATGTGGTATTAATTATATTGATAATGGAGTTGAATTATGTTGGGGAATTAGTGATTATGGTTCTCATACTTATACAGTCAATTATACTATTACAAATTTTGTCTCTACTTTGTCTGATGCTCAAATGGTTTATTGGACTTTAATTCCTCACGACTTTTCTAACAGGATTGATAAAACTTATATTAAAATTTATGCTGATTTTGATATTCCTGATACTGTTGATGTTTGGGGATATGGTAATTATGGTGGCACTGCTTATGTATATGATGGCTATATAGAAATGCAGTCAGATGGTCCATTAGAAAAATATGAGTATATGACAATATTAGTTAAATTTCCGTTAGGATCTTTCGATTCTACCAATATTATAGATAATGATTTTGAATATTATTACGATATGTCAAAAGAAGGAAGCACTGCTTACGATAGCTCTTCCAACAATTACTCAACTAGCTTTTTTAAAGATGTATTTTTACCAATATTCTTGATAAGCTTTTTTATTATTATTTTTATTATAATTGGACTTCTTATTTATGGTGAAACTACTAGATATAATTTTAAACTATCTAAAGAAGAAAAAAAAGAGGCACCATATTATAGAGATATCCCATGTGACGAAGATATATTCAGAGCCTATTATGTCGCTAATAAATTTAAACTTTTTAGAAATCGAACCGATATATTAGGTGCGTTTATCTTAAGATGGATAAAAAGCGGTTTAGTTAAGATGGAAAAGCGAATTGTTGGCACAATTATAAAAAAAGAAGATTATGTTATAATTTTTAATACTTCAGGACACACATTTTCTAATAAGCACGAAAAAAAAATATTTAATATAATGTATAAAGCCAGCAAAGATGGTATTTTAGAAAGGAAGGAATTTAAAAATTGGTGTAGCAACAACTATTCAACAATTTTTAATGTTTTTGACGATATTACATCAGATGAAGAGAAAAGATGTATTAATGAAAGGCTTATATCTATAGATACTGTTAAATCATTTAATCTTCTTTCACGTAAAGAATATAATGCAAGTGATAAGTTAAAAGAGCAAGCTATTCAACTTGCCGGCTTTAAAAGATATTTGAATGACTATACTCTTATATCTGACAGGGAAGCCATAGAAGTTCATTTATTTGAAGAATATCTAATATATGCACAAATGCTTGGTATTGCACAAAAAGTAGCTAAACAATTTAAGGATTTATATCCTGAAATTATAGAACAATCTAGTTTTAACTCTTACAATGACTTTTTGTTTATATATTCATATGTAAACTCTGGAATAACTGCTGCAAATACCGCAAGAATGAGAGCAGAAAGCTATTCTGGTGGCGGAGGAGGATTTTCTTCTGGCGGAGGAGGCGGCGGTTCCTTCGGTGGCGGAGGAGGCGGCGGTGGATTCCGTTAAACCTTATATTTTTTTAAAAGCATTTAAGCTGACAACTTAAATGCTTTTTTTATCGTGTTTATTTAAGTAATATACCTAAAATATCTCTACATAAACTCTATATAATTCAAAATATTTTCTTAATAATAATATATTTCTATTAAAATTTATCTTTTTTTTTGCTAAAGTATTGCCAAAAGTGTTTTTCTGTGCTATATTATATTAGTAGTTTGAATTTCGAGGTGTAGCGCAGTTGGTAGCGCGCGTGGTTTGGGACCATGAGGTCGCAGGTTCGATCCCTGTCACCTCGACCATAAAAAGGAGCTTTTTGAAAGCTCCTTAAATTGTTTTTAGGCTATTTTAAGCCTTTTTTTATTTCTCAAACTTTTTCAAACTTCGTCTATATTCGTGTTATTGCATTCAAAATTACATTCAGCCTTTAACATTTGAATGCAAAAATTGCATTCAAAAATTTTTACCTCACAAACCCTTATTTATCCAGTAAAATCAATTACTTTAATAATTTTTAAAAAAAGACTTGATTAATATATAAAGCAGAGTTATTATCACACACAATAAAAGTGAGGTGAATTTATTTATGGAGGAAAGTAAATTAAGAACTATATACAAAGAATACTTTCAAAATAAAATTCAGCAAAGTCAAAAGTGTAAAAAATTATTTAGCAAAGCTGTTCATTATGAAAAAGAATATTTGTCAACCCATAAAAATGACACAGAAAAACTAGAACAAATAATTGATGCTTTTATATATTCTCAAACTCAAATGCTTGAAGATACTTTTGTATCTGCTGTAAAATATGCATATGATGTTTTTAACAAAATAAGATATTAGCCTATTGGTTAATATCTTATTTCATTTACTATTTCGACACTTATTATCAATTTATACTTTAAGTTTATATTCACTTACTTGTTGATTTTTTATAAAATTATATAAATCTTTTGGAATTTTATTTATATATTTATCACCTAATATTTGCAAAAAATAATATACTTCATTATACATTATATTAAAATTATCTTCCATTGTATAAATTACTCCTATTATGAATTGTATATATTAAATAACTATCACCCTACTAATTAACAATTATTTTATTATTATATTCATGTATTGCTATTGCTAACAAATTCTTGTTTGCACAACTTACCTCAAAAGAGTACTTTTCTTCTTTATTTTCATTTTTATAAAATATTATAATAAAAGAACCTAATGATGATGATACTTTGTTAATTTTCGTTATTTGTTCTATATTTATTTGTTTTTCATTATTTTTCTTATATAATATGACATACTTATCATTAACTTTCGCAATTAATTTTTTATTATTTTCCTTTGTTATAAAAATACATCCACAAATAAAAATTAATATACAAGGAGAAAGCAACATAATCAAAAGGTAGTATGTTTCTATAATTGAAAAATCAACATTCATTATTAATAAAAAAAATAAGAAGAAAATTGCTCCTAAAAGTGCAATAATCAAGCACTCCTTTCCTGTTCCTTTTGGTACTGTATCTGTCCATATTTCAATCTCATTATCTTTTCTTATTAACATTCTTATACCTCCATTTATAATTTAAAATACTTCAAAATATATATACCATAAAAGTAGAAAAAAACAACCTAGTAGAACTAATATTTGTTCATAATCTGATGTGTTTTTATTTTATCAAGCTATCTTTTTTTGTTGAGTATCATTTTCTTTTTTCTTTAATGATTCAACATGATTAATCCTTTTTTGTCGCCATTGTCAGAATTAATTATGTCTAGCACAATTATTCCAGCTCCAACATTTTTATCTTTTCGTATAGTTAGATGTTGACGGTTCAAAAATTTATGACTATTGAATATTAAAATTATACGAATATTCAAAAATCATTGACATTTTACAGGATTTAAAAAAATAATTGTCTATTATATTTTAATTTTTTCCTTTGTTTTATCATTCAAAAATGCTATTAGTATGCTTATTATATCATCAAAATCTATATTTTCGGCATATTTCGTTTTACTTCTATAACTATTCCAATTTTTATGTATTCTATCATTTGTTAGAAGTTCATCTAATATCTTATTATAATCTTTCATGTACTCAAAAGAATCCCTTTTCATTATTGTATTTTCTAATGCTTGTCTAAGAATATCTATATTAATTTCAGCATTTAATTTGTTCAAAAAGAAATATATATCATAATAATCTTTCATTCTCGCATTATATTTTCCTCTTCTTAAAATAGTTTCTATTTTTTCTGCTAAAATCGTTTCTATGTTATAAGAATCAATATAAATTTTCTTGTTTTCAAATAAAGAATGATATTCATAATTCAATTCTCTTGGAGTGATTTCATCTCCTGTTGAAATATCAATCTCTAAAGCAACTTTTAAATTTTCAAGTTTTCCAACTAAATGATATTTATTTCCACCATATTCATCATCTTCTCTAATGTCAGAAATATCCACTACTTTAAATTTAACTTTATCATTGACATCTATTGATAATATTTCATTAAGGACATTTAACATTTTCTCTTTCGATACATCAATTCCTTTTATTGAAATATCCATATCTCTTGTACTTCTACTTTCAATACCAAGCATAGCAGAAAGAAGTAATCCACCTTTTAAAATAAAATTGCTATTATATTTTGATACAGATATTCTTTCTAATATTCTTTCAAACTTAAATCTTTGATATAACTCAAGTTGTGTTAATCCAGATTTATTTGCTAGTTCTTTTGATTTTTCAAATAATTCATTATAATTAATCATTAAATTAGAACCTCCATTATATGTTCAAATTTTTCCTGAACATTAAATATCTTTGAATATTCTTCTAAAGTAGTTAAATCTTTATTTTTTTGTTTAAAGTAGTTGTTTATTATTTTATTATATACTTCTAAATCAACTGCATTTGGATTTTTTAGTAAATCACAAATACAACGTTCTGCACTGTATATCTTTATAGGATTACTATAAGGACTTTCTATTTCAGTAATTCCAATATTGAATTTTTCTTTTGAAACATAATAAATATTTAGGTTTTCATTAATATTATTATGATTTATTGTTGTTACATCTATTTTGTATGGTGCTCTATCACTTAAATTCATCAAATAACAAGCTGTATTATATGAAAATACAATATTAGAAAATCTTTTTTGAAGTATATAAAATTCATCTTCTATTAAATTATTATCTATATAAATACCGTAAGCTACTTTTCTCAATATTTTTTGATTTATAAGTTCCGGTATTAAAGTTTTAGAAATACCAATGCTTTCAATTTCTTTTGTAGTTATATATCCATTACTATTTTTTAAAAATTTTTTCAATTCCTTGATTTCCATATTTATGCATCTCCTTACTCTCTCTCGTATATTTTATCATTTTTACGAGTAACTGTAAATATCTTTTACAAAATTTTTTATATAATAATTGTAGGTTAATCAATCATTTGTCACAAATTATTTAAAATAAATACTTTTAGCACCTATATTGCAAATAACGATTCTTCTTGACTTTTATATTTTTTTATGAATTCCCTGGGACTCAACCATCCTAGCGGTCTCATAGAAAATTATTATATTCTTTTCTCCATTCTTTTCCTTGATTTCTTAAATCTTCTAAATTATAAAATACTCTTTTATAGTAAAATCTTTCTTGATCTTTTCTATGACTTCTTTCTACTCTTCCATTTTGTTTTGGTGTATGTGGCTTTATTACTTTATATTCTAATCCTAATTCTTCTAATGTGTTTTCAAACATTGTTTTTTTATCTTTCAAAAATGCTTGCCAACTTAATCTATTTGTAAATTCAAATCCATTATCTGTTTGTATTGTCTGTAATTAAATATTTAGAAACAAGAACAGATGATAATGAGGCACTATTTGTATCATTAATAAAACCATATAACAGACTAGGAATATCTGGTGTAGAAATATTAATTAGAAATCTTGTAAAAGAAGCTAATATAAAGTGCATCCTCATAAATTTAGAAGAACAATGGCAACTATGGCAATAGGTAAAGGTATGCCCATAGAGCAAGTACAAAAATTATTAGGTCATATCAAAATCGATACTACAATGGAATATGCTATGGTAAACCAAAATAATGTAAAAAATTCACATAGAAAATATATTAATTAAAATAAGCATTGGTTAAAATGATAAATTGCGAATTTTAAAAAAATTGACATAAAATAGAATTTGATATATAGTAATGTCAAAAATAATATGGTTATAATACATCAAGATTTTATACTAAATATACTGTATTAATTTTAATAAAATAGAGGAGGTATATTTCATGAGTTTAACGGTAGGTAAAATGCAAAAGTACTTAGAAGAAAAGTACAAGAGAACTAAACCAGAAGAATTGAAAAATACACAAAGGTATTTCTTAAAATTAATAGAGGAGGTAGGAGAGTTAGCAGAAGTAATAAGAAAAAATCAGAGAATGGAAGATGGCAATATTAAAGGTACAATAGAAGAAGAATTATCAGATGTTTTATATTATGTTTTGATGATTGCAAATACATATGACATAAATCTAGAAAAATGTTTTAGAATAAAAGAAGAGTTAAATAGTATAAGATACGGACATAAACTGAAAATAGATGATATACAAGAAGGTGATAGTGAATGAATTAATAAATATAAATGATAATTATAATATGAATATTAAAAATATTCGTAAATTAGGAATTACTACAATAAATGATATATTTGTTATTAATAGTAGTAGCAAAAAATACATAGTAAAAATATACAATATTGATGAAGAAAAACAAATTTATACTACCATTTTTTGTATTTCAAGGTAGTCTTTTTTGTGTATACTTTTTTGGCTACCATTTTTGTTAAACTTTTATAGTACTAATATTAGATAATAGAATTTTTTTGTATAAAATTTCTAAAAATGTGAAACAATATTTATAAGTATTTTAAAAAATGTTTCACATTTTTTAAGTTTTATGTTATAATATAAATGTGAAACAAAAATCATAATTATATATTAAAAAAGTTTCACATTTATAAAGGAGTGATCTTATGGAAGAAAAGTATGAAATTATGAATCTTCTTCAAAGCAAACAAACATTAACTAAAGAATTGAATGATTTGATATATGGCTCTGTTGAGATTAGAGAAAAAAATTCTAATAAATATATATATGTACATTACAGAGAAGATGGAATATTACTTACAAAATATGTTGGAGAATATTCTGATAATTTATATAATTTAATATTGAATAATAGTATTAAAGCAAAAGAATTAAAAAAAGAAATTAAGAAAATTGAAAAACAATTAAAACAATTTAATTATATTGATGAGGAACTTAGTCCACAAGTAGAAATAAATATAGATTTTGCTAAAAGACATTTAGTAGATACTATTTATAAACAAGCGATTTTAGAAGGTATTGCAACAACTTTTGCAGATACAGAAAGTATTATAGAAGGTGGAAAAATTAATAATGTGTCTTCAGAAGATGTTTTGAAAATTATTAATTTGAAACATGCTTGGGAATTTATATTAAATAAAAATGTAATATTGTTAGACACAAATTTTCCATTATTATGCGAAATAAATAAATTTGTTCAAGAAGGATTTTACTATAGTGCAGGAAAAATTAGAACTGTTCGAGTAAGTATTGGTGGAACAAAATGGACTCCTGAATTGCCAATAGAAAGCATAATGAAAGAAGAATTAGATGATATATTTAATAAAAAAATAAGTGATATAGATAAAGCTATTGAAGTTCTATTATATATTATGAAAAAACAAATATTTATAGATGGAAATAAAAGAACATCTATAATATTTGCAAATCATTATTTAATATCAAAGGGAAAAGGAATTATTGTAATTCCAGCAGAATTAGCAGATGAATATAAAGATTTATTAATTAATTATTATGAGGGAAAAGATAAAACAAAAATTAAAAAGTTTTTAAAAGAAAAATGTTTTATGAAAATATAGGAATTTATATATGCAGTCAAAGTGCAGTCACAAAGTTTCAATATATTGATATTACTGCACTTTGAAAAGATATAAGAGTAGTCACCTCGACCATGCGATAGCAATTTTGAGGAAACTCAATAAAATTGCAAAAGTCTGAAATAGTATTAATCAAAGGAATTTGGTTAATACTATTTGAAATTTATATAATTTTAAATTCATACTCATATAACGAAAATAGTTTGAATGTTTATGATAACAAGACTAATATGCAAATAACAAATATAAATGTGTCAATGATTTTTGAAAATGTCCCAAAAATTATTGACACATTTTAAAATCTAATTTTTTTATCATTATTTCAGTGATTAAAGAGATTTCTTCTGGCTCCATATGATGTTTAATATTATTTATTTCTATAAGTTCAATTTCTGGTTTATTTTGAATAAATGTATAAGTGTCTTCAATTGGTGCAGTATCATCTAGAGAACCTTGAATTATTAAAATCTTTCTTTTTTCTTTGTAATTATCATATAAATTATGACTCACTAAATCTTCATAAAAAGCATATGGAATTTCAATTTTACCACCATGTCCAGCTTTAGCTTTTCCTATTCTTTTGTATTGTTCAAAAGAATCTTTTAATAATGATTTAACCAAAATATTTTTCATATTAAATGCAGGTGATCTTAGTACGATATTATCATAATAAGAATTATCTCCTATTAACTTATTCAACAAAATATATGCACCAAAACTAATAGCATAAAAAGATATCTTAATACTATTTCCATATTCTTCTTTTACATATTCAACTACAGAATTAATATATGAAATACACACATCTACTTTTAGCTTATCTGTACCTTGAATACTATCTATATGTCCGGGAAAGTCAAATGAAATGGATGGGATTTCACATTCTAAAAGCATATTAGCAACTATTCTTATTGAGTCACTTCCTTTTCCACTACAAAAACCATGGCAAAATATAAAAATGCTATTACTTTTATTAATTAAGTCTTTAAAAAATACTTTTGCTTTTATATTGCAATTTTCTTTTTTATTATATATTTCTATATTTTTTTCCATTTTTATCTCCTATTCGGGCTTATTTAAGTACTTTAAGAATTTCACATATAGCGGTACTTATGGTTAATCATCCAATTATATAATTCTTCATCAGTTATAATGTTTTGCTTGAATTTTTTTATTTCTGCTTGAGCTGACTTTTTCCATTCATCAAAATTTTCTTTTAATTTTGTATCTTCTTTATTTCTCGATATAGCATTAAATTTTTTATTATATGTTCTTCTATATTCCAATAAACCAGGTATATTTTGAAGATTCTTTTTATATGTCTGTCCCGCTCCCTTGTCTCTACAAGTAGTTCCATCTTTATTTAAAAAATCACAGTAAATTTCATTTAATTTATTAGGAATAAAATATCTACCACAATTTCGACATGTTCTTATAGTATCATTATTTTGTATTAGCTGACTCAGTACAATAAAAAGTATATCTCCCAACTCATTACTAGTATAAATATTAGATACTTTAAGCATTGATATATCATAAGATAAATCAGAAAGTACTGTATCAAAAGAAGAATTTTTATAATCTTCTGCTTTATCAGAATATATATAATTAATTATATTTGTATTATTAATGTATTTATATAAATTTGTTTTTCGTTTAATTATAGAAGCAATAAATTTAGATTGTGTCGTATTATTTTTATATTCATCATTACCATTTAAATTATAAAGAAAATTTATAGCATCCTTAAAATCCTTTTGAATAATTGTCACATCATATTTATATGGTATATTAGTATTAAAAAAATGTCAATGAGAGGAGGAAAAGTTTATGCAAAATTTGCAAGAAATCAAGCTTTACTCGACAAAAGATGTATGTGAATTATTGCACATAGGAAATGAAAAATGTTTGAACTTATTTCATTCAAAACATTTTCCAAGTATTAAAATAAGCAGAAAATTTTGGGTAAAAGCAGACTACCTAAACGAATTTTTAAGTCATAAACAAATAATGACTTAAAAAAATAAGATTTAAATCTGCACTATTTAAATCTTCTAAACAAACAGGAAATACCCTGTTCAAAATATTTATAAAAGTATTATACATCTAAAATTCAAATAGAGCCAGGTTTTTTCTCCACCAATTTTCGTCAATAAAACATGCTCCACATTTACATTATTAGCTTTTACTACCTTGTAGTTCCAAACAATTTCGATAAAATTTCGTTGCCAAACTATACTAAATTAGAAAATGATAAAGGTAAAATTAAAAGCCATAACTTTGAATGGCTTGACATTCCTCTATTAAAAAATTTTGATTTCAAACCGGAATTTTTAAAAGAAAAGCTAATTCAACGAAACTATAATTTTGAACATATAATAATAAAATAATTTAAGTAACTAAATTTATATATTTTTATTTACTGCATTCAAATCAAATTGCAAAAAACTTGAAACATTATAAGACAAGCGTTTTAAAAAAGTAAAATGCAAAAATAGCAAGTCATTATAACTTGCTATTATTATTTATATTTTGAACTTTTTTTAGGGATGTTGTTGTTTCACATCATTGACACAGCAACAATATATCAATAACCTGTTTTTAAATTATTATTCTTCATTAAAACTTACTCCTTCCATTTTTTTATTACCTCTCGCATTAATAATATTTTTATATTTTGTAATGTTTTGAGACAGTTTCTCAATTACTGATTGTTCATAATTAGTAACATTATTAATATCTAATATATCTTTTCTCTCATCTCCTGAAAGATAGTACCATTTTTTAGCTATATCTGATATTTCCTCCTTTCTTCTTTGTTCTTTTTCAGTAAGTTTTATTTTATTTTCAAAGTAATTATAAAAATCTAAAAATATTGTTTCCACTTCATCTTCTGTAACTTCATATATTTTTAATAGTTCTTCCTTTTCTGTTTCTTCAAAAACATTTGCTTTAAATGCTTCTGCTATTTCATAAAGCAATAATTTTCTTTGTAAATTTTCAATTTCATCATAGCTCTTTATTATACACTCTTCTTCCTGATCAGTCACATAAAATGTATTCTTGAAGGCATCATATTCATCTTTCATATTTTCATCAGTTAATACACTATATAATTCGTGCATCCAATCATAATCCACGTTTGCTTCTTTAGAGTTTTTTCTTAATACATATTCTTCCAATGCATCATTTAAAGATATATTTTCTTTTCTCATATACGAAACTACTCTTTGACTATTGATGTTATTGTTTAATAATAAATGTTTTAATAATATTCCATACTTTTCATATATCCAACTTGATGGGATTTCTTGTCCCTTTTCCCTATAATGTTTAATTGCCTCTTCCATTGTTTTTCCATATGTATGAATTGAATAATATATACACGAAAAATTCAGTCCATTTTCAATACAATATTCAAGTAACGATTGTCCATTAGGTAATACTAATTTTTTATTTGACATTGGAGATTTTCTTGGTTTTTCAGTTTCTAACTTTTTTATGTCATCAATCTTCATTCCAGAATTCAACATATTTAACAATTCAGATTCTTTTATTCCTAAAACAATTGATAAATCTGACAAACTTAATTCTGTATTTCTGATTGTAACTTTTTGATTTCTACTCCTCTGGATTTTTGCCATATAAACTGCTTTATCAATATTACCATATTTTTTGTAATACCTACGCAATGTAGTTTCTGCTACTCCTTCATCTTTAGCTATTGTTCTTAAGAACTTTAATTCGCCTTTATATTCGATTCTACCACTTTCATACTCATCCTTTTTTTGGTAATATTGTTTTATTGCCTCATAGATATCTCCTGTTTGTTCATAATATCTTTTTAATGTGTCTCCTGTTGTTCCCACTCTTTGAGCAATAGTTCTCATAGCTAGCATTTCACCATTATATTCAATCTTTGTTTCTTCTAATTTTCTTCTTATTTCTTTGCATTTATTTACAGCTAAATAAATATCTTTATACTCATCATAATATTTTCTTAATGAGCTTGCTCCTATTCCTTCTCTTTGAGCAATAGCATAAATTGCCAGCATTTCACCATTATATTCAATCTTTGTTGCTTCTAATTTTTCTCTTATTTCTTTGCATCTATTTACAGCTAAATAAATATCTCCATACATATCATAATATTTTCTTAATGTGACTCTTTCTATTCCTTCTATTCGAGCAATAGCATAAATTGTCAGCATTTTACCATAGAATTCAATTTGATGATCTTTTAACATATTGAACCCTCCTTAAATTCAAACAATTCCATTTTAATTATATCATAATTAGACACTTTTTTCAAATAGCTCCTTTTGTCACATTTTATCATTTGTAATTTTATGTGTCTATTTTTATTTCAAAGTGCATCACTTAATTTTATCATTTATACATCAATTTTCGTCAATAAAACATGCTCCACATTTACATTATTAGCTTTTACTACATTGTTGTTCCAAACAATTTCGATAAAATCTCATTGCAAAAAGGCTTGAAACATTATAAGACAAGCATTTTTAAAAAGTAAAACGCAAAAATAGCAAGTCATTTACAACCTGCTATTTTTATATGTTATTCAAAAAAGTAGCAAAAAGTCGGCGAATTTTAATCTATGCCAAATTTTTAGTTAAAATATATATTTGATTTTTACTTGTGTTCTTCTTTTTCTCCTAATAATCCACTTTGCTCTATTCCTGCAGCTTCTTTCTTTTCTGATGTCGGTACATTTATGGTTGTTACTCCTATTTGCTGTGTACTTATTGAATATGTTGTTTTGTAGCACTCCATATATTGCAATACTTGATTTTCCCTTTGAGTACTAATTCTACCTTGTTGCTCACTCAATTTGTTTTTACACATATTAGGGATTCTTTGAGAAAAGCTCTCAGCTTCTTTTCTTGTTCTTCCCTCTTTTAAGCGTCTTTGTATTTCATTTTCTGTAATTTTATCAATTTCTTGTTCATAAGCTTGTACTTTTTTATTATATATATCAATCATTTGTTCCAGTCCAAGCAAATACATTTTATTTTTTTCATCAAACAATCCATTTTTTTGTAATTCTACTATTTCCTTACTATATTTAATAAACTTACTTTCTATGTTCTCATTAATTTTTAAAGTATCTTCAAGTTTTTTAGCATATAATCCATATATACTATTATAAATATTAATAAAATCTTCATCTGTTGTTGCTTCTTCAATTTGTTTATGAAATTTCAAAAGTATATTCTCCTTTGAATTTTCCCCATCATTATCTTGAAATTTTTCATATAATAGATTATATTTTCTATTTCCTAATAAAGCAAACAAGGTACTATATAAATTATCCTTTATACCATTTTTTCCAACATGTACTTTATAATTGCCATCTATACTAATCAAGTTGGTCTTATTTTCTCTTTGTGTACTAATTATTTTTCTAGATATTTTTTCTCCATCCTCAACAAATTTAAACGGATTATCTGCAGTATAATCTATATTTTCTAACATTTGCATTACTTCAGGATTTTCTAAATCTAATTCTTGTAACATACTCTTAAATTTATCCTGTATTTTACTCATTGCTTGTATATAATCAAGGTCTTGCATTTTTGATATATCCGTATTCCACACCATTTGTTCTTGCATATATTTTATTTCCGAATAAATCTTTTTTGCTTGTTCAAAGTCTATATTTTCAATACTTTCCATCTTCTGCAAGTAAGCATTAAAGCAAGTTTTCATACAACTTTGTAACGCAGTTAATGCAACAGATGGATTTTTTTTTGCATTATCTGAAACCATTTTCGTATCCATTATAATTTTCAAATATGGATATTTATATTTTTCACTTTCTTCACTATTTAATGAATTTGCATATTTTTCATCAAATTCTTCTAGCATTTCGGGATAAGAATAATCAGTCTGATATTCTCCTGTTTGTAAATACATTTCTAATAATTTTTCTTTTGGTATTATACATGAAATCATACTTGCAATATTAATATAGGAATCATAAAAAGAACCAGATGATAAGCTTTTTGTAAAATACCCATCTCCCCAATCCCAAAAGTTCTCTTGCATATCTTTTAAATGAGTTTGACTATTAAACCATTCTGTCCACATTTCAACCGGACTATCTTCAAAATCAAATCTGCTATTTACAAATGTTTCAAAATCTGTTAATAAATCTTTTGATCTTTCCGGTGCATCTTTCCATCTCTTTTTATAATCTTCCATCGTTTTGGTATATAATTTTTCCAGATAACCATTTTGTTGCAATTGAGCAAGATATCTTTGTGGAATATGTTGTAAAGATTTTTTTCTATCACTGGCAGAATTATTGTAAATATGCCACATTTCATGTTTTAATACCGCTGGTAATTGGTCTGTTTCAGTATATCTCACTCCATTTTGAGCATGTGCAGTAGCAATAGGTGCAAAATAATATAATATGTTTTTTTCCACTTTGTCTGTTATACTTTCTATTATTTTTTTTATATGATCACTATGTTTATCTCCATACATCTGTCTAAATTCGTGATATGCTTCGTTTAATATGTCATATACTATTGGATCTAAACCACTATCCTTTGAAATTATATCTTTCTTTTTATCACTCATAATACTTCCTTATCTTTTATTTATAATATTTTTAATAAATTCAACTAATTTCTTGACTAATTTTTCTTTTTTTACTTTGGTAGGCAAATTGATACTAGTAATAATTTTATTAACCTGTTTATCCTTAAATATATTATTTGAATTATATTTTTTGCTTTTTTCTTCTTCTATTTTTTTTAGGTCATACTCTTCTTTAGCTTTAATTTTCTCTTTTTGATAGGGCGTTGCCCAATAATCTTTAAATATATTTGCAAGAACAGCTTTTGTTATATCAGACATTTCTTGTTCTTCGAATTGCTTTGTTTCATCAATTTTATATTCATACTCCTTATCCATATTAGATTTATAAAATTCTAATTTTTTTTGTGGTATTTTATCTACATCAGATTTTGGTACATAACTTAATATAGTCATTACCTCTTTATAAGCTATTGCATATTCTTTTGTTATCATTTAATCAAACCTCTTCTTTATAAGATTATCAATGTCCCCAAAGATAGGAGAAAAATAATATATCATTAGTTTTTATTTTCAATTTCTTTATTTAACTTGTGTGTTAAAATCTTTTGTCTAATTATATTTCCTATATATATTACTATAGCAACAATTACATATGAAATTAATATGTCCTTAATCTCTAGTTCATAAATATATGCAGATGTTCTTATCTTTGTCATATTAAAAATTTGTACGTGATTATTTATGTATGCTTCATATCCTAAATTCGTGAAAAGTACCAAACCAAATACAATTAAAAGTGAAACAATTAGTTCGATAATTAATTGTTTACCTTTTGCTCTTTGTATAGAAATTATATAAATTATAGCACCTGTTGATACTCCTATTAAAATTGATAATGTGTATACTTTTATAATTCTATTTGTAAAATAATTTGCTATTTGCATAAGGTGCATCATTTCTGCAGGGTATTTTTCTCCAAATAATGCTCTTTCTTCTTTATACTTTTCTTCTAATTGCTTAACATTATCTTGATTGTTTTCGCCAATTTCAATTAAATATTTTGAATTCCTATTTATACTAAGTATTTTTTCCGTTTCTAACCATTGAGGTACTGTATCCACTAATAATACTGTATTTCCAACAAATATCGAAACTATAGTTGTGCATAAAATTGTTAATAATAACTTTTTTAATGAAATTTTTCTTTCTTGTTTTTCCATTCTACATCCTCCTCTCTTTTAAAAACCTCATAATTTCCGTTGTTCTTCTCTTTGAGACATCTTCCTCTGTTCCGTCTTTGAATTTAACTTTAATTTTTCCAACAATGCTAGTATTAAAGCACTTTACATGATTTATGTTTATAATTGCAGAATTTGATATTCTAACAAATTCTTTTGTAGGTAGAACTTCTTCAAGATAATACAATCTTTCTTTTATTTTATAGATACCATCTTTTGTTTTGCAAAAATTGTTTTTTTCTTCACCAAAAAATAATATTATATCTGACACATTAATTATAAAAATATCATTGTCTTGCATTGCTACAATTTGTTGTATAGATTTTAAAGATTTAGATAATAATTCGTTTTCTAATGTTTGAACATTTTCATTTCTTTCCGGCGCATTTATGCAAATTTCAATATCTTGAAATTCACTTGATATATTTGTACGTACTTTAATATTCATTTTCTGCCTCCTTGATATTATTATAACAAAATTTGATTTTATTGAATATACTTTTACATGTTTTGCTGATAGATGTAACTATTTTTTAGATAGCTGACCAAAAACGCTGAAATTTTGGTGCATTATAAAATATATTTTGTTGAAATTCTTATTTAGCAAGGAAGTATTTTTGATTTTGTATTCGTGTAAAATATATCTAACTTGCTCATTGCCCTCGTAATAGCAACATATAATAGCTTAATATCTAATGAATTATTACTATATCTTTCATTATTGGCATTTGCAATTATTACACAGTCAAATTCCAGTCCTTTTGCTAGATATGACGGAACAACTGATATTCCTGCATTATATTTTGAGTCTTTTCCCTGTATCAATTTTACATCCTCTCTTATCTTACTTATCTGTTTTTCAATTTCTTTACACTCTTTTATGTCTTTTCCTATTATGGCAATTGATTTATAACCGTTTTTTTTGTGTTCCATTATTCTTTCATTAATATTCTTTATTAGTGAGCCTTCTTCTATATGCTTGCAATAAACGGAGTTTTTCCTGTCTATGACTGGCTCTCCCAAAACAATAAATTCTTTTTCGTAATCTGGAAGATTATTAATAACTTTGTTTGCAATTTTCATAATTTCTTTTGTAGTTCTATAAGTTTTTTTCAATGTAGTATATGTAACACTTACGTCTTTAAATTCAACATCTATAAATCTTTTCCAATTTTCAATTCCTCTGTAAAAATGTACTCCCTGAGCTATATCTCCCAAAATTGTCATAGAATTGCTTTTTAAAATACTTTTTAGCACGTCAAATTGAAACTCCCCATAATCCTGAGCTTCGTCTATTACAACATGCTTTATTTGGCATTTGTCCTTTATACCAAATGTTTTATATTGAATATACATGAGTGGAGCTAAATCTTCAAATGCAAACTCGTTGTTTTTTATATTTACTAATGTAGTATCTTTTAAATATTGTGATACATCATCTGCATTGTCGTTGAAAGTATATTGCATAAAATAATTTTCTAAAAAGTCCTTATAATACTCTATACAATCTTTATTTTGTATTTTATTCAAATACTCTTTTATGATTTTCATATACTTTTTTTCAACCATTTCTATTTCTTTAGCATATTGTTCGAATACTTGTATACGCTTTTCTCCCTGTAGATTTTCTATAGCTCTGGTTCTTTGATTTTTTAAATTCTCTATAATTTCTTTAGATTTTTTTCTAAATTCTGTTGCCAAATATTTTTCTATCTCATTTATTCGGTTTTTAAAATTATAATTACTATATGTTTTTAAAAACAATTCATTAATGTCCTTATAGTTCATAATGTTATATCCGTTATATTCAAAGTTTTCTTTTGGTATATATTTTTGTTCAACTTCTTTTAAGTATCTGTCAATATATATTTTAAATTTAATTGATGACTTAAACTTTGATTCTTTTAGCACAATATCTATTTTTTCTTTATATTTTCCGTCTATCATATTATCTACTATCTGCACTAGTTTTTCATTGCTGTCCGGAATTTTTAATTTTTTCCCTATTACGTCATATGCAAAATCCTCAAAAGTATATTGTTTAACATCATTTACCCCTAAATCTGGTAGGATACTAGAAATATAGTCTAAGAAAAACCTATTTGGTGCAATTATCATAAATTCTTCTGGTTTAAATTCCTTTTCATAATTGTATATTAAATATGCTATTCTATGAAGTGCAATAGTCGTTTTTCCGACTACCCGCAACGCCTTGAACAATTAATGGTTTATTTATTGGTGCCCTAATAATTTTGTTCTGTTCATCTTGTATAGTAGCAACAATATTTTTCAACCTATCATCTGCTTTTTCCTCAAGTGCATTTTCTAATAATACATCATTACCCGTAACATCTATATCAACATACTTTTTAAGTTTTCTTTCTTCTATTATAAATTGTCTTTTTAAAAATATTTCTCCAAATATTTCTTCATCCAATACCTTATAACTTGCTTTTCCTATTCTTCCTTCATAATACAAATTTGCAATTGGCGCTCTCCAATCAACTACAATTGGTTCCAATGTTTTACTATCTATTATTGATATTTTACCTATGTAGAAACTTTCTTTTTTTCTATTGTTCTCTTTATAGTCCATTCTTGCGAAATAAGGCTTTGTCCTTATCTTTTTTATATCATTTATTTTTTTAGCATACATTTGCATTACAAATCCTTTTGCTATATCATTTACATTATATGAGGTTGATAATCTACTTTCCATTTGTTTTTCTTCCTCGTCAATTCTAAATATTGTCTCTGCCAACTTTTTTTCTTCTTCAATAAATATATCTTTATCCATTTCAACCTCCCCAAATTTTTCTTTTTTCAATTTATTATAATATAATATAATGTTTTTATCAATTGAATTTATATAGAACAAAAACGGAGACTTTATAATTTTATAATCTCCGTTTTCGTCTATTTTCTATTTTGAAAATTCTTTTTCTATTTCTGCTAACTTTTCGTCAGCATCTTCTGCGCTTTCTCCTTTTACACCTATGTAGAATTTAATTTTTGGTTCTGTTCCAGATGGTCTTACAGCACACCATGCATTGTCGTTTAAATAATAATATAGCACATTTGATTTAGCCATTCCTGTTGAAGTTTCTTCTCCTGTTTGATTATTTTTTATTTTGCCTGTTAAGTAATCTCCCACAGATAATACATTGTATTTTCCCAATTTTTTGGGCGGATTATTTCTCATATCTTCCATCATTAATTTTATTTTTTCAGCGCCTTCTATTCCCTTATGAACTATTGAAAAATTCTTCTCCTTATAATATCCATATTTTTTATACATATCATTCATTTGATCCCATAAAGTTTTATTTTGCTCTTTATAATATGCAGTCATCTCGCTTAACATCATTACAGCAACTATTCCGTCTTTATCTCTTGCATGTGTTCCTATTATGCAACCATAACTTTCTTCATATGAGAATAAACAATTATAGCTGTTATTATTTTCCTCAAATCCTCTAATTATTTTAGCTATATTTTTAAATCCTGTTAATGTTTCAAACATTTTAACCCCATAATGTTCACAAATTGCATCAGTTAAATTTGATGAAACGATTGTCTTGATAACAGCACTATTTACCTTTAATTCTCCTCTACTTTTTTTCTGTGATAAAATATATTCTGCTATTAAGTTTCCAGTCATATTTCCTGTAAATTGTATATATTCATTAGTTTTTACATCTTTTACGTAAACTCCTAATCTATCTGCATCTGGATCATTTGCCATTACTATGTCTGCATCAACCTCTTTTGCAAGCTCCAATGCTAATTTAAATGCTTTTCCTTCTTCTGGATTTGGGTAATCAACCGTTGGGAAGTTTCCATCTGGCTCTTCCTGCTCTTTTACAATATATACATTTTCAAATCCTATTTCTTTAAGTACTCTTTTTACTAACATTCCACCTGTGCCATGTAATGGTGTATATACTATTTTTATTTCCTTTTGCATTTTTTCTATTATATCTTTATTTATAACTAACTTTTTTAATTCTTCAATATATCTATCATCTATTTCTTTTCCTATTATATTATATAATCCTTTTTCTTCTGCCTCTTCTTTTTTTATTGTTTTAATAGTTGATAAATCTGTTATACTGTTTACCTCTTGTATTATTTCTGCATCTATAGGTTCTACTATTTGTGCTCCATCATCCCAATATACTTTATATCCATTATATTCTGGTGGATTATGGCTTGCTGTTATAACTATTCCTGCAATACAGCCCAACTCTCTTACGGCAAAAGACAATTCAGGCGTTGGTCTTAATGATTCAAATTTATATGTTTTTATTCCATTTGCATTCAAGCAAAGTGCTGTTTCTTCGCTAAATTCATCTGACATTCTTCTAGAATCATATGCTATTGCAACCCCTTTTTCTTGTCCGCCTTTTTTTATTATATAATTTGCTAATCCTTGTGTTGCTTTTGTAACGGTGTACTTATTCATTCTATTAGTACCCATTCCTATAATTCCTCTTAAGCCTGCTGTTCCAAATTCTAAGTCTTTATAAAATCTTTCTTTTATTTCTTCATCGTTTCCTGCTATTGCTTTTAGTTCCTTTTTTGCTTCTTCATCTATAACCGAATCATTTATCCAGTTATTATATTTTTGCATATATTCTTCCATTTATATAATATCTCCCTTTCTTAATGTTTTGCAAAATAATCCATATATAATTTTCTTGCTGTTTCTGGGCTATCAACACCCTCTGCATTTTTTACAGGTGCAAATTCTTCTTCTCTTTTCACTCTCATAACTAGCATTTCTGGAATAGATGAAAATGCATCAAATATGAATGCTTCAAATTTATATGCGTTTGGCTCTGTTGGATTTATAACATTGCCTTTTTCATCCATATAGCTTGCTTTTTTAAATGCAACATGATAAGGTAATTTGTCTTTGGCTAATTCCTCTAAAATTTTTATATTAAATTGATTACAAAGAATATGAGATTCCCCAAATAGCAACTCTCCATTCTTGTCAACTGCTTCTGCTAGCTCATTAGATATTTCTGAGTATTCTATAACACTTGGTTTACCATCCTTTTTACAAAAAACACCTACTTTTTCGTGTGCATTTGCTTTAACAACACTTTTACCTGCAGCTAATACTTTTTTCTCTACCGAAAGACCCATTAATACAGGATCTACCATTTTTACTAAAACATTGTCCACGCCACCTATAAATACCCATTCTATACCTTTATTTTGCATCTCAAATATAATACCATTTTTTCTCATTGCTTCAAAAATAGCTCCATGTCCTGCTCCTGCTTGTTTTATTAAGCCATTTTCATTTAATAAGATTTTGCCTTGCTTGTCTACCATTGGCATTTTTCCTTGTATAAAAAATTTTATAGCTTCTTTTGGATAGTCAAAGTAGTTATTTTCTTCAAAAAATTTAACTGTTTCATCATTATTTTCGTCGCTTGTCATTATATACCATGGAACTACAACATCATATTGTTTTTTAGCTAATTTTAGAGTGTCACATAATATCTCAAAAATTGATTTGTGTGATTCCAATCCTAGGTCAAACGTTCCTTTTGGTCCATTGTGTCCTAATCTAGTTCCCTGTCCTCCTGCCATTGTTACAGCTGCAAGTTTCCCTTTTTTTATTTCTTGAATTCCTATTTCAGAATACTTCCTTAACTCTTCATCAGAAAGCTTTGCCTTTTCGACATGATCTATTGGCTCAATTTTACAATTTTCAAATTCAACCTTATGTTTTGTTTGTTCATATAATTCTGCAATCTCTCCAAAGTCTATTGTTAATATATCATTTAGTAGAACATTCTTATTTTCTTCTGATAGATTTTCATAATTTTCTAATAAATGCTCTTGACCATATTTTTTTAAAATTTCCTTTGTTGCCAAAAGTTTTTCTTCCATATAATTTCACTTTCCTTTCATTTTTTTCTTTTCATATTTTATATCATAAAAAAATATTCGTCAATTATATTTAGTAAGATATTATACTATGCTTTCTTCGCTTTTGTTTTTCCGTAGTCTTCAAACACTTCTTGTATTTCCTTTTCTCCAGATGTATTTATCATTTTATCATGTGAATCTAATATTGCTGTTATATTATAATTAAACTCTGTTATTTCATAACAATTTATTATTTTAATTTCATTTTGTATTCTATTTTTTTGCAACCATTTTTCTATATATTTATTTACCATATCCATATAATTCTTTTTTCCATTTACCAATATTATGTAGTTTTCCTTTGTTTTTGCTATTATATTTAATTTGTTACTAATACTAGTATATTTTCTTGCCATACTTTGTTTCCAATCTATTCCTAATATTTTCTCTTCATTTTTTAAATTTAATTTTTTTATTAATAATTTTATATTCTCTTCTATACCTTTTTCTAATATTGTAATTATTTTATAATTATTATTTATCTCTTTACTTATATAAGGAAGAACCATTGTTGTTAAATGCCACTCGTTTATGCAAAACCCACACAATTTTTTAATATTGCTCATATTATTTTCATTCCTTTCAAGCTAATTTACTGTTGTTTATTATTAATGTCTTTTGGTAAATTTTACCATTTATGGTGTTTATAGTCAATGCGTTTTTCCAATAATCGTGTACTTTATTTCGACATATATTTTTTTTGGTATTTATGTATATTTTTTAAAATAAAGTTAATAATTTTACTATACATACTATTATTTCAAATGGAGGTTGAATATGAAAGAATTATTTAATATTTCTAATTTAAAAAGATTTTTGGTATTAATTATTTTATTTAGTATATACGTGTTTATTTGTGCATTTTCATATGTTAATGCTGTATCAGCCAATATATCTAATAGTGTATTTAGATTACATGTTATTGCTAATAGTGATTCAGCAGAAGATCAAAATTTAAAATATTTAGTTAGAGATGCACTTATAGATTATATGAATTCTGTATCTAAGAATTCTAATTCTAAAGATGAAGCAATTTCTATAGCTTACCAGCATAAATCAGATTTTTATAAAATAGCAAAAAAAGTAATTAATGACAATGGATATGACTATAATGTAAATATTAGCATTGGAAATTTTACCTTTCCAACCAAAAACTATGGAGATATTTCTTTACCTGCAGGTTATTATGATGCATTAAAAGTCGAAATAGGAAATGCCAGCGGACAAAACTGGTGGTGCGTAATGTTCCCTCCTCTTTGCTTTGTCGATATAAGTACAGGCATAGTGCCAGAGGATTCAAAAGAGACGATTAAAGATAGTTTGCACACTGAAGAATATAATTTAATAAATAATGCCCAGACAGCTGATGTAAAGTTTAAGTTTAAATTATTAGAATTTTTTCAAAATATTAAATTAGCTAACAATTAGACTTTTTATTACTGTTTAATATGTTTCAATATTTGTAGATAATATAATTCTAAAAACAATTGTCTGGTAACTATTATTCTTTTTAAATTAAGTTAGTATTAGTTTACAATAGATATGTCACACATTAAATAAAAAAAGAAATACCAATG
>ERZ835980.753-NODE-753-length-42196-cov-15.540970_pt1 | contig 42196 bp, 54 predicted proteins | sample MGYA00519943_ERZ835980 | MGnify/ENA primary metagenome ERZ835980 (study PRJEB31850, sample SAMEA3708791) | human gut metagenome | biome: human gut; feature: human-associated habitat; material: faeces | place: China | collected 2014 ... | reverse complement strand
AGGCTCTTGCTCGACCCATTCTGCACGCCCGCGCATTTCTGCACGACCACCTGATGCGCCCCCGTCGCCGACGGATACACCCGATGGAAGCAGTCCTCCTTGAAGAAGATCGGGCTGTCCGCCAGCGTCGCCGCGCCGGTCCACTTCCCGTCCGTGCCGCAGCTCGCACGCCACGAATCCGTCGACACGCCCTGGTAGCACTCCCAGTTCTTAAAATCGCCCAGCTTGCAGCAGTAGATCTCATTGACGGTCTCGCCGTCCGCCACGCCGTACTTGCAGCCCCACAGCCGGTTCCCGCTCTCGGTGATGAAGTCCATGCTTGGGACCTTCCGGGCCGTCTTCACGGTCCCGCTCGTCACCTTCGTCGTCTCATCGACGAGGCCCACGATCACGATATAGCTCTCGCCCACGTCGTACAGGATCTGGCTGCCGTTGATCTTCTCGACCTGCTCGTTCCCGGTCAGCCCCGAAAGCCGGATGCCGTCGTACTGCTGAAAGCCCTTCCCGATGCCGTTCGCGGAAAGCTTCAGATACACCGTCGGCACGGATACCCACTGGCTCGTCGCCTCCGCCCACTGTTTGAGCGTGTGGAGCTTGCCGGACGTGTCGAGCCAGTACTGCCCGTTCGACGGACTCTCCGGCTGGCTGGCCTGCGTGTAGCTGACCGTCAGCGCCGTCCCGTCGACGAGGCAGAGGGAAATTTCAACATTCGTGCTCGACGCGTCGACCACATTCTCCTGCCCCATGTACCCGTTGTCCGAGTACTTCTCGGTGTTGAAGTAGATCCCGTCCGGAAAAATGCACAGGTACGCGCCCATGGAAATGAGCTGCTTTTCCCCCGCCGAGATCGACACGGACGGCATATACGCCTCCATCGAAGTGCCGTTGATATAAAGCACCTGGTTCTGCACCCAGCACAGCGCATCCTTCGCCAAAATCCCCTGCACGCCCTCGATCGCCTGCGCCGTCCCCCGCCTTGGCCGCGGCGCGAGCAGCGGATAATTATCCGCCGACAGATTCTCCATGTCGTAAAACTCCCCGTCCGCGAGTTCGAGGTTGTGGTTGTATCCGAGAAAGACCTCCGTCATCATGGTCTGCTTCTCAGTCTCCGTCAGTTGTGGTGCCAGCATGGCCTTACCTCCGTTTCATCATGTCCAGCGGATCAAAAAGGATCCGCTGCTCTTTCACAGCCCGGATCGGCTTGATCGGCCTCGACATGCAGAAATATCTCCATTCGTCCGCGACGTGGTCTTCCATCGTCGTATCCAGATCCTCTACCTTGTGCTCGTCGTAGATGAGCAGCGGGATCGTCCGGATGAACGCCCTGCAGGTGTTGAAGACATACATCCGCGGATATCCGTCCTCGTCAAACTGCAGCCGGTAGTGGCACTGCATCCACCCCGCGATCCGCTCGTTGTCGCCCTTCGTGAAATATACGCCGTACCGCGCTGCGGTATCTGCGATCGACTCGCCGCGTGACGCGTCCCAGATCGCCGGATCTGCCACGCCGAGGATGTTCTTCCCCTTCAGCCAAGGGTGCTGTGTCTCTGTTTTGTGGATCTCCGAGAACTGTTGATCCGGCGTCCACTTGACGCCCTCGTTCGGTGTCTGCGTGCAGCCGTACAGCTCCATGATCCGGTAGATCGTCCCGTCATAGTCAACTGCCCACCATGCGCAGGAGAACGGCTTCCCGTAGCCGAAGTCATAGCTCCGGCAGATCGTCCATCCGTCCGGAATCTCAAACGGCTCGATGACATGCGTCCAGCGCCGGTCCGTGTAATGCTTTGGGTCGTCCACGAACTCTTCAAAAAACTGCCCTTCGTATGCGTCCCACCGGCCCTCGAGCCATGCGGCGCGGCGCGCCGGCGGCAGCTTCTCCAGTTCCCGCAGGTACTTCGGCTGCGCCTTCATAAGCGCCTTGTTGTCCTGTACCTTCGCCTGAATGAAAAAGTAATCATCCGGGTCCTCATCGTCGTTGAAGTTCCGGTCGACAAACACCCGCTTGAAATACGCATGCCCCGGGCCGCCGGGGTTCAGCGTATAATACGTCCGCTTTGGAAATCCGTTCGTTCCTCGCACGCAAGCATTGATCGCATCGATCCACGATTTCTGCATCTGCCCGGCCTCGTCCAGGAATACCACGTCGTATTCTGCGCCCTGGTATTGTCCGACGTCGCTTTCCTTTGCGCAGTAGCCGAAGGAGATCTTCGAACCGTTCGGGAATGTGAATTCCTTGTCCGTCTTGTTGTACTTCGCAATCCCATGCAGCATCCCCTGCAGCGGCGCAATGTGGTTGTTCTGCAGTTCCTTGTATGTCCTTCTGACGATCAGCACCTTGATACCGGGATACTTGCTGGCAAGCAAAATCGCCTTCACGCGCACAGCCCAGCTCTTCCCACCGCCGCGGGCGCCGCCGTAGGCGATATGCCTGTGCTTGTCTTTCAGGAAAAGCACCTGCTTCGGCTGCGCAGTTCCAAGATCCAACGTCTTCATTCGCTGGACTCCTCCGCGTCATTTTCCAGCAGGATCCGCGTTCCGCCGGTCTCCTGCTTTTCGTCCCCGGCGTCTCTGCGATACCGGAACGCATACTCCAGCGCGAACTGCGCGCCCCGCTGAGAATCCCGGTCGAACAGTCTTTCGGCCGTATATTGTTCCACGCGCGTCTGCGCGCGCGAAATCGAGTCCATAAATTCTTTCCTGGCCTTGTAGTTATACAGACTCTGCTTGCTGGAAAAGCCCAGTGCCAGCGCAAGCCCCGGGATCGTCGGCGGCTTCCGCCCCACCCAGACCGGAGTCCCATCTTTCTGGTTGAAAACGATGTCTCCGTCCTTATCCCGCAGGATCTCTCCCTTGCAGCTCTCAAAATACGCCTCGATCAGCTCTTCGATCTGCTCCACGGATTCATACTTCGGTTTCCTCGCCATGGCTCACGCCTCCCTTCTGCTTTTCAGCATAGCGTATCCGGAAAATCTTTTCACCCCACGCACGCAGAATGAGCGCATACGGCGTTCCGCATGCGCTTCGGCTCTCATTCTGTTCTTTCGTAGTATCGGAGCTTCGCCGCCGCGATGCTGCACCGCACGTAGTCAAAGCTGGCGCAGTATCGCGTGATGTAGTCTGACGTCTCCCGCCTCTCAGGAAATGCGAGCACGCATTCTCCCTCGCAGCGGATCGTCTTTTTCCCGGCTGCCTGCCAGAATGGGCAGATATACTCCCTGTGCCAGTAGTCGCTCGTCCCTATCACCCTTTCGTCTTAAAACCTTACGCATATACAAGGTTTAATTTAAGCGGCTCCCGTTCCGCTTGTGCTCTGATCTTGGGTCGACTACATACTTATAATATTGATACCCGTACTTTGTCGTCCGGGCCTCGACGAGGATATAGCCGCGCGGGGCAACTGGTGGATGCTTTAGGCTGTACTCGCGCACGGCCTCGGTCGCAGGTTCCGGCTCCGGCCGGACGCAGCTGCGGCTGGCCTTGTACCGGTGCCCGCCGAATTCCTTTTTCCAGTGGCCGTGCAGGTAGTCGGCCAGCGCCTTATAATCCCGGCCGTGGTCGACTTTGTTTCCATTTTCGTCCATGTAATAGTTGTGTTCCCGTAAGTGCCGAACCTCGATCACGCTGCCGAGGCCCCAGATCCTGCCGATCTCATCCTCCGGAATGCCGTCCGAGATCATGTGCAGATGGAACCGGCTCGTCGACTTGCCCTGCCCGTAGACAATCACGATCTTGGCGTTTGGGTATTTATATAGTAGGCGGCGATAGAATCTGTTCCGAATCTGCCGCATTTCGGCAGCAGTATGTACCTCGTTCTCGGCGTCGAGCGTCAGCGTGGAATACAGGCTGGTCGGGCCGAAGTTGGCATTGACGAGCGCTTCCAGTTTCCCCTCGGAGATTTTCCGGTTGAATTCGTCCTGCTCTTCCCGCGTCTGGAACCGCGGCTTCTTCGGCCGGCTGATCTTCGGATCTGTGCCGCCAGCCACCGTGTACACGATCTGCTCGCAGACCCTCCCGGAAAACTTCCGGCGCTTGTGTCTCTTTACCATAGCTCCTCCTGCCTCGGTTTATTTCCCGAGGCTCGCAATGATGCCCTTTTCACGTTCAGACAGCTCCCAGACGTGCGCGGCGGCTTTCTCGGCGGCGGCTTTCTCGGCGGCGGCTTTCTCGGCGGCAGCTTTCTCGGCGGCAGCTTTCTCGGCGGCAGCTTTCTCGGCGGCAGCTCGGTTTGACAGCAGCAGTCCGTCACCAAAGATTCTCTTTCCCGTCTCGCGCTGACTATCCAGTTTGGTAACGTACGTGCAGTCCTCGCGCTTAACCGCAAACTCTACACCGTAGTGCGCATATTTCTGCAGCATGGCTGCCGTCAGCACATGGTCCGGATATGTATATTTCGGCAACTCCCGTTTCGTCTGCGACTTTATCTGCCGCATCGCCCGCTCGACTGCCCTTCCGAGTGATGGGGCGCTCTGCGCGATGTTTCCTCCAAAACTTGTTACAAACGCCGTGTGAACGACTGCGCCATTTTCATACGTGATGTCTGCATCGCAAATGATGTGGTTCATCCTCAGCACAACTGATCGGCCGGAGAGCGCCGTGAGCGATGGCGCAAAAAGAAAGAACGCAATCCCTCTGTCTATGTAGAATTCGCAGATTTTTGAAAGAATCGAAAAAGGCGGGTTGTCCAGCACGACGCAGCCGTCCGGATAGTCAAAGCGCTCATAGTCCCCACCCGGATAGAATGGCCGCACGATGCAGGCCGGGTCAATCCCATATTCACTGCACGCCCAATCCCGGATCGCATCATAAACAAGCGGCGGCGTGTAGCAGTCGTCCGTTGTCTTTTTGGGTTTGAATTTCTCCGTGAACACATCGTATTCCGGGTTGTCGTCGAATAAGCATCCCTGTTCCCATTTCATGCTGTAGCCCTCCTTTGTTTTTTCTGCCCGCTCAAAGCGTGGCCGGAAATTCCGGCCACAGTTTCAACGGTCAGTTCGTGTATCCGCATTCCTTGCATGTGCATACGTCTGTCTCAGCGTCCCATTCGCAATCTGATGCCCCGCATTTTGGGCAGTGCCCCCACGCGCCTCGCGCTCCTTTGGGGTCTGGCCCCGGCCCATTCAGCTTTGCATACCACAGATCCCCCTTCTGGCCCGGGTCTTCCCAATGTGCGGTATGCTCACGATTGTCCCCGCGTTCCTCTCTTGCCTTCTCGATCCGCATTTCCAGACGAGCAAGCTTTTGCCTTCTGGCTATCTGCACTTCCACCGGGACGCCGAACAGCAGCATCATTTCTTCCAGCGCGATCTGGACGTCCGCGATCTCCTCGGCGATCTCGTCGTGGTTGTCGATCAGCCCATCCCCGAGGCCGCCCCGAGCGACAAATGTCACCCGCTGCGCCTTACACAGTTCCTTCGTCAGCTCCGCCATCTCTTCGATGGTGACCGCGATCTGCAGGTCCTCGCCGAACGTCTCGATCGCAGACCAATAGAGTTTCCCCGTGTCAGTCATTCCTGTGCCGCCTCCATTTCCTTGCGCTCCTGCATAAACCCGTGCAGGAACAGCTCCAGCAGAGCGGCGGCGCGGTTGGTCAACTTGGTAAAGTCCTTTTTGCTGATCTTCAGCTTTCCGGTCGTGACGACCTCTGTGTCTGGCCTGCCGATGATCTGGATGGTCGGGTTCGGTTCCAGCGTCTTCGAGCCGTCATCCTCGATCTTGTAGAGCGGCGGCGTCGCCTGCTCCATCACGATCCGCGGCGGGTATTCCTCGCCGCGGAAACTGACGTCCCAGTGCAGATCGTCATAGTCCTTTACAAACTCATCCAGTTCGACCGAAAACATATCCATGATCCCTGCCATTTTGATACTCCCTTCAAATTGTGATGATCTCCCGCCTCGACTGGCGGGTGAATTTTCGTTCCGGGCAGAAGCGGCATTCGGTGCAGCTCCAGGCGCCGCGGTAGTTGTTGCGCGTCGGGCAGAGTGGGTTGTAGCAGATCCCGGAGCCTGCCCGCTGCGGGCCGCGGCCGAATTTTTTCTTCTTCGGTTCGGTTTTTGGCTTTTTGGCTGGATCCTTCTTGGTGACGAGCGTGGCCGCGCGTTCTTTCCGGAAGCAGCCGCAGCTTTTTGCATGCCCGTTCCGGAGGTATCTTCCGTCCTTGCTGCAGATGGTCCCGCATTTACACCGGCAGATCCAGTGTGCCGTGTCTCCTTTTTTGCTGGTATCCCGCCCGATGACATGCAAATATCCAAAGTCCATGCCCGTCAGATCGACTACGTGTGACATTTCCATTCTCCTTTCGTCAGGGGCCGGTCTCCCGGCCCCTATGCAGGGCGGACTTGCACCGCCTGCGCCTGCGCGTCCCCCTGTCGCCGCAGGCGAGCTGCCCTTGTCTGCTCAGACAGCTTCACATAAGGAGGTAACACGATGCCGCCGGGCGATCCCGACACCCGGCGTGGGGTAACGTTTACGGTTCCCATCCGCGCGCACGTTCCACACGCGCTTTTTATCCCCGGCCCGCGGGCTTGAGGTTTCGCGGGCCGGGTGCAGAGCCGGGGTGATCCTCCCGCAGCCGTCTCATGGCGGAGCGGCCGCGGCATAAGTCCGAAAAAATATGGTCCCCAGCTGATTGCCGCCATCAATCCTCAGGCTGGCTGATATCCTTGTGCCGCAGCCCGTCGGCGTTCTCGGTCAGCGGCAGCGCCTGCCGCCGCGCGTGCTCCTCCGGGGTCCAGCCGCACCGCGCGCAAAGATACGGCGCGAGCTTTGCATACGGACAGGCATTGCCCTGCTTCGGCAGCCCGCATGCCTCGCGCGGGCTGCTCTCGTTTTTTTCTTCCGGCATGTTTAAATCTCCTGTATGTCGATCCCATATTTTGACCGCATGAATTTGCGGTTCCGCAGATACTCCTTTGTCCGCGTCGGCTTGGACTTTACATCTTCGACGACGAGCTTGCCGCCAAATTTGTACGAAAAGTCCGCCGTGTACCGCACTGCGCGGATGCGCTCACCGGTTTCGGTGATGTAGCTCTCCTGCAAGGTGAACTGCGGCTGCAGGCGCAGATCGGAGATAATGCCAGCCCGGAGCATCACCATCAGCTCGTCATACCGCCGCGCCTCCTTCTGGCTGTCGAAGCGCAGCTCTCCGCGCTCGGCGGGCGTGCTGTGATACTTCGAGGCCTTCTTCGGCGCCGCGGCAGCCCCCGGCAGCTGCTGCCGTGCATAAAGCTCCCGCATCCGCGGCGGCATGTCCGCCATGCTCTCAAACCGCAGTCCGCTCATTCAGTTGCCCCCCAGCAGCAAAAATCGTCTGGTTCGACCGCCGGACTGTTGATAAATGACGTGCGGGAAAAGCACCGGCCGTTGATCCTGTAAATACAGTCCTTGCACCGCACCACCTCCGCAACGTCGGCGGCGGGCTGACGCAGCAGGAGCGTTTTCACACGCTGAGGCGTCCAGTACGGATTTTCCGCGTTGCAGGATTCAAAGTCTTCCAGTGCCTCGGTTCTGCTGATAAATTCTTCAGTCGCAACGTTTTCCATCGTCAAACTCCCTCCAAGTGTGATACAGTGCCCATGCCAGCGGGTCACGGATGAACGGCAGCTTTTTCGCTTCCGCATATTTTTTGTCTAGGATGCTCATGGCCTTCTTCCACGCGCGATCTCCAACGTGCAGTTCGGCGGGAAAGCAGACCTCCGCAACGTTGGCGGCGGGCATCCGCCTGATTTTATTTCTGATCTCGTCGATCATCCGGTTTTGCGCCGGGCTTCGGCACGCGCCGTATTGACTTGCCACTGCTTTCATCGCAGCGTCCCGCCGGATATATTCGTCAGCCATCCTTCTTGCCCTCCATTTCCCGCAAAGCCCGCTCGGCTTCGGCGCGCGTCAAAAATATGCTCTTCCCGATTGCATTTTTATCGAAAGCCGGGCCGCCTGCCGTCTCGTAGATGACCTCGCGCACCGTGTGCTCATACACCCTCACCCCGTCAGTCTCGTACACCTTGCACGGCAATATAATGACGCGCCCGTCCTTGTCGGCCTCGGCAAGCTCGCGGAGGCGGTCAAACCCGCCGCACAACTCGGCAATGTCCTCGTAGGCTTTCAGCCGTCCGTACAGATCGCGGGCCATCTAGCGGAAAATATCCTTGCCAAAGCCGTTGCTCGTTGGGCCGTTGATCAGCACGTTGAGCGTGCTGTCCCGGCTCTGCTTCCAGTCGATTTCCTTGCCGCCGATCGCGGCGTGCAGAAATCGGTCGGTGCCTGGGTCTACGTTGATATTAGGACTTGTCAGTCGTTCCATGTTTCAGCCCTCTTTCCGATGTATTCACAGTACGCACGTTCAAGCCTTGCGCCACGGCTTTCCTCCCAGTCCGGTAGGAATGCGCAGACGTCAGCAGCGTCGATCATGGCGAAGCAAATGCGCATATAATCTCGCGGTTCCATGCCCTCCGGAAGCCAAGCCGGGTTGAGCACGATATGCCCGTCCTGCGACGCCTTTGCTTGTGCCATCGCGAATTTCGGGAAGTATCCTGCGTCGCCGGTTATTTTACCGGCTATGTAAATCTTCACAGCAATTCCTCCACATACCGCCAGCTCTGGGGTGGGCGCGTGATTGGCTTGGGTTTTGCCTTGAGCGCTACCTCTACCTCATTTGGCACAGCGTAGAATTCCCGCAATTCGCGCGGGGTGTCGTAAATTTTAAGATCATCGATCTGCATGCCGTATCCGTGCTCCGTGCCCAGATACTTTTGTATGTCCTCGCGGGTGAGGCAGGCGTCTGTCGTCGCCCATTTGGGGATCATGCAAAGCGGGTAGACCGTGCCGATCTTATTGCAAGTAAATTCCGCAACGACTTTCCCGTTGGCGGCCTCATATCCAAACGCCTCCGCCTGTTCGCGCTCATAGGCCGATTCCGCCGTAATAGCCGGCGCCCCTGCGTTGGCTTTCACCATGAGCGTCCCCTTTCCGCCTGCGGTACAGTAGATATAGCACTTAAACGGCACACCGCACTTCGGCGCGGTCTTGCGGATTTCGACCGTTTTACTCCCGTTCAGGATCTTCCAAGCCCACTCAGGGCGGATGCTGATCAAAACAGCTTTACTCATGCCTTGCCTCCTTCCTCCCGCTCAAACCGAATTTTCATTTGTGCGGGGCAAATGTCTACCTCCGGGCGGCGCTTGCCTGTCCAGCGAAGCCCGCCGGCCTGTCCGACGCACTTCCATCCAGCCGCCTTGAGGCTTGTCCCCGACTCTGTATCGAGGATATATGTAATCAGTTTGTGATAGCCCATCGCACGGGCGGCTCTCCACGCAGCTGCATATAGCATGCTGCACGCATTCCGCGTGCCGTCCGTGCAGCAGCGGTTTACCTCAAGCGTCCATCCATCATCCAGATACCGTGCAACGGGTCTCCCGATGATCGCCACGCCTACGATTTGCTCTCCGTCTGTGCAGCCAATGGAAAATTTATGCCCCACCACCGGCTTGTGGTGCCGGTGGTGCTCCGCGACAAAGGCGTTTGCCTCTGCCAGCGATACCGGGCAAATATCAAGCATCTGCCTTGTCTCCTTCCTCCGGTGCGCCGCGCCATTCCCAGTTGTCTGAGCTGCTCCCGATTCCGGAGCATTCCATGCACGCGCAATCCGGTTTCTTTGCGCAATTATCGCAGTCTTCTTGGCCGGTCGGCTTAAACCCTTCCGGGCAATCCTCAAACCTCGCACAAAACATGCAGCCAGCTTTCCGAATCTCCTTTTTCAGCGCCGCGTTCTCGGCGGTCATGCGCTCGATCATGTCGGCGGCTTCGACGTCTCTTTTGCGGCAATCATCCCAGGTGGCCTCCGCGTCGATCGGGCACTTTTCGCATTCTCCGATTTCTGCGCAGCACCGCAGCGACTTCACGATCTCAGCAGGTGTCATGTTTCATCCTCCATTCCTTCAAATACCATCTGTCCCGGCAAAACGCCATCTTCCATCCACCAGTGCATCACGTCCTCGCCCGTCTGCCAGTCGCAGGGCAGCCCCCGCGTCTGCCGTTCTGCAAGCATCCTGTCAAACGCCCGGACATACGCCGCTTTGATCTTTGGGTAACGCACGAACTGCACCTTCCGGTGCTTGCCTGCCATCGGGCAGCCAATACAACCCACGCGTTCAAAACCGCAGGCGTAAAGCGGATTCATCGAGATCTTTTCTGCCGTGCAGTAATCCCAGATGTCAGCATCCTGCCAGTCAATGATCGGGTTGACTGTCCAGGTCCCCTTTAGCTGGCAGTTTTCCATCAGCATGCGGCTTTCGTCGTTGTCATTCATCAGCGTCAGCCGCTTTTCCTTATTCTTATGAAGCGCTTCCATAACGCCGCGGGATTTTCGCTTTTGCGACTCGGCCCAGCGAACGCCGGTCGCGATCCACCGTCCACGCCCGCTGGTCTCTTTGAGCGCCGCGCAGCAGTAGCGCTTCAGGCGTGTCGGCGGAATGAGCTTACGCGGGATCAGGTTCCACATCGTCACGTTCCCGCCGTCCGGCGTCCGGTGCGTATCGATGTCGCATTTTACGCCGGTCAGTTCCAACCGCCGGAAGGTATCCCGCACGTGCCAGACGGTCTCCGGCGCGTCCGCCGTTGTGAGACTATGTAGGACCTCAAACGGGATCCCGCTTGCCTCCGCCAGATGCAGCAGCACGTCCGAGTCCTTACCGCCGGAGTATGTGATCACCAGCGGCTGCTTGTACAGGCGCAGGCTCATATCCGAGGCCATCCGCAGCCGCTCAATCGCGGTTTGTTCTAAGTCCATTGCCGTCCTCCCTCCCCGGCGTAAGCTTCGCCAGCATGATCTGCCCCAGATCCGCAACGTAGACCAGCCGCCCACGGCTATACACCATCAGCTTGTCGCCCTGGATCTCCATCCGGTCGGCCTCGATGTTCGTGATATCCTGGCAGGCGTCACATACAAACCTCATCCCAGCGCCCCCGGCCGGGTGTCCGGCGTGTAGTGGAGCTTGGTCGCGCGGGCGTTCTGATGGTACTCCGGGCGTGTGAATTTATAGCCCCAGTGTTTGGCGGCGGTAAAAAGGGCCGCATAGCCGTCCTCGGCGCGGACGGTCACTTTTTGATCGCCATATGTAACGGAAAAGTGGTTCTGGCCGGTGTATCCGGCCTGTGCGATCACGGCGGGGCACCGCGGCGCCCGCTCGCCGGGGTAATCGATGCTATTTCGCAATGTGTTTGCGCCTCCTTATCTGGTTGTCGGCATGGACCATCTGCTTTCCCGCTGCAAGGTCGGGCTGCAGGCTGTCCCTGTCTCGGTGGTTGACGTCGTAGATGTGGTTCCGTATGCTCTCGTAGAGCGTCCATGTGCAGCACCCGGCGCGGCATGTGCCGCTTCGGTCCGGGCAGTTCCGGCCGCAGGGCGGCTGGATGGGCCGCATGCGCGGCGCAAAATAATCCACTTCGCTTCCTCCTGTACGTGCTGCAGCCAGGCCGCGAGCGTTTGCAGCGCCGTCTCGCGCTGCAGCAGGTCTTCGACCGTATCCCGGTCGACGCGCGGCATGCTCTGCAGGATCTCCCGGTCGTTGGCACAGTCATCGGCAAAGGCCAGGACCGCGTCGATGATGTCGGCCAGCTGATCCGGCCGGAGCTCGACCGTGATCTTCTGTTCGTCCATCATAGGATCCCGTAGGTCGTCAGGCCCAGCGCGATCGCGCCGGTCGCGACGCAGGCGTCGGTCATCTCTGCGTACCCGGCGATCACCGCCAGCACAAAGGCCGCGCCGCCCAGCCACACGCAGCAGGTCTTCGCCACCCGCCGCATGGCCTCCCGGTACCGCAGCTCCTCCAGCAGCCGCTCCTGCCGCTCCCTGGTCTCTTCCTCCGGCTCATACCCGAGCCGCTCTGCAAGGTTGGTTCTCATTCTGCGTCCTCCTCCGTCTCCGGCAGGCGTTCTGCCGATTCTACCAGCGCCATAAGCCGCTTGTAGTTCTCCGTCCTTTCCCTGTCGCGTTTTGCGAGGTTTGCATGCCGTTCAGACAATTCCGCCACTCGCGCGTGTGCAGCCATGTTCTCGTGCTCATTCGCCGCGTTGTTTGTCACGATCACAAGCAGTTCCAGCGTGTGCTTCAGCTCAAACCAATCGTCTCCGCTGAGAATCAGTTTCCGCATTCCGCTTATCCTCCTTCGTCTCCTGCATCCGCCTGACGAGCCGCGACAGACGGGCGTTTTGTGTAACGAGCTTCTGCGCGTCCAGGTCAAGCCCCTTGCGCTTCAGCCCGTTTATGATCTGCGCCGCCTGGCACTCGCAGACCATCGCCGCCTCGATCAGATCATGCAGCTCCTGCGCATCCAGCGTCAGGGTGTAGCTCTTTTCCTTCCCCATGGGTCAGCCTCCTATCTCTGTACCATCCACCGTGCCAGCTCCGTGAGCGACACCGTGTACTTGTTCCCGATGTGCCGGGCCGGGAACCGCCGGTCGGCCAGCAGCGTCCGCCGGTCGATGCCCAGCGCCGCCTGGCATTCCGTGATCCCGATGGCCGCCCGGCCCGGAAACATATCCGTCAGCAGCTCCAGCTGCGGCCGGTATCCTTCCAGCTCTCTCGGCATCCCCTCACGCCTCCTTCTTCTCGCTCTTCGGCTGCACCATGGCAGCCATGCCCTGCATAAAGATCAGCGCTTTCTCACGCATTTCCGGCGTAAGTTTGTTGATTTCCGCCGAGATCTTCTCGGCCTGCTGCTTCTGTTCCTCTGACATTGATCTCACCTCGCTTCTTTTACCCGCTCAAACGCCGCGCGCAGCTTTTCTTCCGCACCCTTCGGCGTCCGTATCCCATTCAGCACCATCGTCACATATGCGGTCGATACGCCCAGTTCTCTAGCGACCTCCGCCCGGCTGACGCCTGCGTTGTGCATATCTCCGATAAGTCTGCCTGTCCATTCCTCCGGCATTTCACTTGGTCTCCTTCTGTTAATTTTGTTGACTTCACTTTGGCAGTCTGATATTCTGTCTGTATGCCCGTTGCGGCAATCTCAAAGGAGGTGGTCTCTTGACCAAACTTTTGACCTTGCCCGTTCCAGACCGGATCCCCGGCGTCATGCGATAGGGCAAGGGGCAGAGCCGGGACTGCCAAAGTGAAGCGGCGCGCCACAGAAGCATGAGAACCATTCATGCCTGTCATTGCCGACGCCGGTACAGCCACGCAGGATCATACCCTGTATAAAAAATGGGCTGTATCACCGCACAAAGAATGCGGGGCCTGGCGGTGCAGCGCGTTCTGGTAAAAAAACTCGGAGGGAAATGCACGTATGATGGTTCCATGCGTGCGTTTTCTTTTTCTCGTCCGAGTTTTGATCTCACCTCGCTTGGTTTATTCGTTATGTATAGACTAGCATGTGGTACGTATATTGTCAAGCATTATTTTATACATTTCACATATTTTCTGATTGACAAATATGCGTGCCTGTGATACTCTCATTTCAGAAAGAAGGTGAATCCATGAACACAGTGAATGAACGAATCTCGTTTTTAATCAAAGATCAGGGTCTGACGCAGTCCAAATTTGCCGATCGCATTCACCTGACACAAGCTCATGTCTCTCGAATATGCTCCGGCACATATGTCCCAACCGAGCGCACGATCTCGGATATCTGCCGAGAATTCAATGTTTCGCTTGCTTGGCTGGAAGACGGCGAAGGAGAAATGTATGTCCAGCGCAGTGCAAACGAGGAACTTGCCCTGCTGGTCACGGATATCATGTCCGACGCGGATGACTCCTTCCGGAAACGCTTCATCTCTCTTTTAATGGCCCTCCCGCCGGAAAAATGGGCGGCGATTGAAGCCTTCGTCGAGGAATTGCAAAAAAAACCTTCGTCGAAAGACACAAAAAAACCCGGGAACGCTTGACCGTTCCCGGGTTTTTCTGTATCTTGGAAGAGGGTGGTTTTTACGAAAGAGAAATGGAAAAGTTTCACTGCTTTCTGCTGGTACTTTTTCGGTGTCGGTTCATTTTGGCCCATCCTTTTTATTCTCATTGTCGCCGGTCTCGGCATATTCAACTCGCTATATCGCTATTCTCAGAGTGATGTTGACGAAATGAAAATAGAATACGAGAATAAAATTGATCACGTACGGGAAGACAGCTATCAGTTTGGATATAGCGACGCTGAGTTTGAGCACGAAGAAGACTGGTCCGATGGATACTTAGAGGGTTTTTATGACGGGTACTATGCCGGATATGACGATTCCAGCGCTGGTGATCCATGTGACCCCTCTGTGCATTACTGATCAATAGGAGGGCATTTTTTTGACCTACTATGATACCCTCGGCGTCCCAAGATACGCCACACCCGATCAGATCAAATCTGCATATCGGGACCAGATGAAGTTCTTTCATCCCGACGTTTTCTACGGCAGTCCCTATGTCGCAGACGTAAAGTCGAAACAGCTAAATGAGGCCTATGCAGTCCTCTCCGTACCAGCAAAGCGCTACGAGTACGACGAAAAGCTGTACGCGGACGACAAGGCGCACCTGCAGGATGTATTGAAGTCTCGTGACAATCTGCGCGCGCAATCTGCGAAGGACAAATCCGACAACGAGAAATATGTTTCCTTTATTCGCAGCGAATTGGAAAAGTCCACCCGGAAGTACCAAAAATTCCGTGGTTTTGCAGCTATCATTCTGCTTGCGGTCGTTCTTGCCTTCAGCATCTATGTGGGCAGCAATTCCACCCCTGCTGCCCGCGCCGTTGAGACCGCCCGATTGCAAGGCTATAACGCCGGGTTTCAAGCTGGCCTTGATGCATCCCCTGAACCAGAAACCGAAACCGTCTCAGATGAGCCTCTCTCCGAGTATGATTCCCGGCCCGTCTGGGTCACACCTTCCGGCAGCAAATATCACCTTAGAAGTTGCAGTGCAATCAGCGGTCACGAGGTTGAGCGCACAATCCGGATTGAAGCAGAAAAAGCCGGATACACTGCCTGTTCAAAATGCAAGCCCTAATGCTCCTGCCGGAACGGTGTCCCGTTCCGGCGCTTATTTTATGATGTTCCGCAGGAATCGCAGAATGATTTTCAGCTGATCCAGTGTGGCCCGCTCTAAAATGTTTTCAATCTGTTCCATCGTCTTTTCCATTCCCGTCTCCATTTCTCCACAAAATTCCCGTTCATTTTTTGTTAATCTTTTCCTCTTGTTCGCGCCTCCCGAAAGTTGTAAGATATAGGTAGGCGTCGCCCGCGCCGCTGGCCGAACAACGGCGCGGGCTTTTGCTTGCGCAGGCGACCGGGAGCCGTCTGTAACTTTAGGGTAGCCTGTCCACGGTAGACTTGTAAAGATGTGACAGTTGCTTTTTGCAGTCAGACGTCTTGCTTTTTTGGGGGGAATGACATGTTTTGAAGGAAAAATTATCTGATTTATGCCGTGAGCAGAAGCAGACGATCACTCCGCACAAAACAAACCAGGACGTCGCCGAAAATACCGACCTTTCCGTCGGCACCGTCTCCCAGTTCTTTCGCGGCGACATCAAAAATCCGTCTGTTTACACGGTCGGCCCGATCTGCCGGGAGATGGGCGTTTCTATGGATGAGTATTTCGGCATCCCGCCTGCCGAGCCTGCCGAGCCTCCCGATGCCGAAAAACTCCGCGCCGAGAACGCGGCCCTTCGTGCGCAGCTTGCTCAGCAGCAGAAGTCCCTGCGCATGCACCGGCTTGTGACGCTCATCCTCTTGGGTATTCTTTTGCTGTGTGCCCTTGCGCTTTTGGTCGACGTCCTCAGTCCATCAATCGGCTGGATCCGCACATAAATAAAACCGCCCCGGCTCAGCGCCGGAGCGGTATTCTTGGAGGTTTTACGATGCCAATTCCCAAATACTACGTCAGGCCGGACGGCCTGCATGAATCCATTATCACAGTCAACGGCAAGCGCAAAGCGTTTCGCGGCAAGACGGACCGCGAAGTCTGGAATAAGATCAAGGCCTACCGCGCCGAAGCCGAGAAGCCAAAGACCGTCCCGTTCTCCGACGTCGCCCACGCCTGGTGGAACGAGATCGAGCCAACGCTTGCGCCGAATTCCCTGCGCAATTATTCCCCTGCCTATGAGCGCGCCGTCGCGCAGTTTGGCCCGGAGGATGTCGCCACGATCACAAGCAAAGAGATTGAGACGTACATCAACCAGTTTGCCAAGACCCACGCAAAAAAGACCGTTATCACCCAGCGCCAGATCATCCGGCAGATCCTGAATAAAGCCCAGCGCGAAGGTTACGTCTCTTTTAACGCTGCGCAGGCAGTTCTTCTCCCGAAGAACCTTCCACAGAAGCGCCGCCACGCGCCGCCCGCTGATCAGATCCAGAAGATCAAGGACAACCTAAACGACGACTTCGGCCTGTTTGCCTTCCTGATCTATTATACCGGCTGCCGCCGCGGCGAGGCCGAGGGCTTGCGCTACGAGGACATTGATCGTGAGAAAGGCAGGATCTACATCCGCCGCAGCGTCTACCATACCGGTCCGACGCCCCAGATCAAGGAGCCGAAGACTGCCGCCGGTATCCGCCCCGTTCCGTTGCTCCCAGCGTTGGCCGCCGCGCTTCCGCAAAAGGAGCACGGCTATATCTTTTCCAACGACGGCGGAAAAAGTCCGCTCCCCGGCTGGTTCGTCACCGACCAATTCGACGCCTACCGCAAGCGCACGGGCATCACCGTCTCCCCGCACGAGATCCGCCACGGCTACGCGACCGCGCTCTACGAGGCCGGTGTGGACTTCAAACTCGCTCAAAAATTCCTCGGCCACGCGCAGCTCTCCACCACCATGGATATCTACACCGACATCCTCGATACCCGCATTGATAAAGTCGCCGCCCAGATGGACGCGGCCTTTTAATTGCACTTTTTACTGTGTCGGTCACTGTGTTCATACCCGTGTATTTTCGTGCTAGGATATGCTACGTCTTGCTACCTTGCAATTCTCGCAAAAGGTTTTGTTCAATCATAAATAATCCGTCTTTTAACTGCTATTCTACCCAAATAGATAAAAAATAAGACGCAGGAATTTAAATTCCTGCGTCTCTATCTTTGGTGGACCTGAAGAGACTCGAACTCTGAAAAAACACTGTATTTTCAACGTGAATTTGCAAACTGTGTTTATTCTGTGTCCAGTCCCTTTTCTGTGTTCTCAGCTCCTTGCGATATGCTCATAATACGCCATGAGCTTCTGTTCCGGCCCCGGGCCGTCCTTGTCGAGCAGGAACGCCTTGGCCAGCGCGGCGTAGAACTCCGGGCGGTTGAGGCCAAACTCTACGGCGACGGGGTAGTAGTCCGAGTACATCATGTTCATGGTCACGCCCCACGCCCAGCGTGGGACCACTGGTGCCTGAATGCCCATGCTCTCGGCCACGGCCGTTGTCTGTTCCATCGTCCAGTGCGGGCCGGTCGTGCCGTCGGCGTTTTGCATGTTGGCTGCCCACTGCATCGCCGTTTCGCGATCAAATGTGGCCGCCTCCGGCTCGTCGTGGTTCCCGTGCAGCTTTTCGAGCCTGCAGATTGTCTTCGCGTACAGTCCGACTTCTTCCGCGCTGCCCAGCGTCACGGGCTTCTCCATGGCCTCGTGCAGCTTTGTGTGAAGCTTTTCGATATATTCTTTCATCACGTCATGCCTCCTGGATGTATTTGTATAGGCTGTCAAGGTCGTCCGAAGCAAAAGTCAGCTTTCCGATAAATGGAATCTCTATCGGGAGTTTTCGCCCGTCGAGCCGAGGTCTTGCCTTATTATAGAGCCTGTCAATGTCGATATCCCCGTGCTCATCCATAATCCGCATCGCTTTGAACCACGGGTTATCTCTCAGCACAAGCAGTTGCTCTTTGCTGCCGTCTGCCAGTAAAGACAACCCAACGCCTGCTACAAAGGAGCGCACCTCGTCCATATGTGGGGATGCTACTGTATCAAAAAAACGCAAAATTCCGCGCATAGCCTGATCTATCGTCACCATAAAGTTTTACCTCCGTTTTAAGATGGGGCGGCTATTGCCGCCCCTTTTGCTTAGTTGTTGCAGCAGCCGCCGCACTTCGGGAGCGGATCGTAGAGCGTCTGCGCCGTGGTCGCGGTGCCCGTGGTGACGTCGGCGACCTGCTTGGGATAAAAGGTTGCGTTGACGTAGGTGACGATGGAGTTATCACCGCAGCAGCGGCGCTCGGCCTCCATCTTGACCGCATCAAGTGCTTCCTTGCGGACGGACTCGACGTCCTGCTTGACCAGCGCGAAGCTGTCCTCGGTGCGCTGGTTGTGGACGGCCTGCTTGCACAGTGCCTCACGGACGTCCTTGAGCTGCCCGTCGATATAACCGTACATCTCCAGCATCTTGCCGTCGTTGTACGTGTTGGCCTTGAGCAGCGCGATCTCGCTGTCCTTCGCGGCCAGCTTCTGTTCGCGCTCCAGATCGTAGCGCGTGACCGGCATGTTCTCGCTGCACGTCGGCTCCTGCTGCCGTGCGGCGAGCATGGCGGCGACCGTCATGGCGGGCGTGACCGCCGCAGCGACGTCAGCGACTTCCGATCTCTTGTTCTGGTTGAGGCCGCCCAGCAGATTGCCGAGTCCGCCGTTTGCCAGACCCAGCGCAGCTCCGCCGATGCCAAAGCCCAGCGCGGTCCCTGCGAGTCCCTTACTTGCGTATTCCATAAAAAATCCTCCGGTAAAAGTAGTAAGCTGGCCAGCTCCTACTCTCATTCTGCCGCTTCCCCGGTTTTTATGGGGGACATTTCCGGGACATCTGTGTACCATTTGTGGGACATGCGGGCATAGAAAAAGCGCCATGAGCCGTTGCTCATGGCGCTTTCTCTTTGTCCGTTTTCCCTACCAGGCGGCGGGCGATATTGTAGATGTGCGGCAGGCGGCGGGAGATGGTTTTGCGGTCGACGCCGATCTCGGCGGCGGCGTCCATCTGCGGGAGCCTGCCCACGATATAAAGCTTCACAATCTGCTGATCGATCACGTCCAAAAGTCCCTCGTCAGTGACGCGCTCCCAGTCGCTGCGCGTGAGGTGTTCCAGCTCCTTCGGCAGAGCCAGCCGCGCAGTTATTTGCTGTCACTCCCTTCGGCCCGCCGCCGGGCAGGGCTTACTTCATCGCCGCAGCCAGCTTTTTCAGCAGATCGTCGCCGTATTTGTAATCGGCAAGATACTTGATTGTGCTGTCTGCCAGTCCGGCCTTTGCCTTGATTGTCTTCTTGGCGTCCTCGACGGCCTTATCGACGGTTTCCGTGTCGTAGTCCACCCACGGGAGCTTGCCGTGCTTCTTCCACACACGGCTGTTGTAGCCGCCCTTGATGCCGATGTTGCCGACACACGTAATCTGTACGCCGTTATCCCAGATCGGGGTACACTCGACCGCGAGGCCGTCTCCGATATACATGCCCCAGTGTCCGGGCATCCACAGGCCTTCTCCTGGGACGAGCTTGTCCCAGCCGGACGCGGATACGTCCTTGCACTTGGCAATCATACCGTCTGCGGAGACATCCGGGACGGCGTTTCCGGCGTAGCGGGCGCCGCCGTGGTAGGCGTTTTTGTTGCCGTTCCAGCCCCACAGGATCCCCTTTGTGAGATTCACGCAGTCAAAGCCAAAGTAGCCCTTTCCGATCAGCCCGCGGAATCTGGCCTGCTTTGCGGCGTCGTACCAGTCCGGGTATTGTTTTGCCTTCTCAGTGATGATCCCATCCGTGACCGGAGATCCGAAGCAGCCCCACATGTACACGGTCTTGTAATTCTTCGCGACTTCGATATGCTTTTTTACAAGCTCGGACGCTCTCATAACGTAACTCATACCCGCTCACTCCCGTACAGCTCGTGGTGCAGCTGCAGCACGGCGGCTTCGATCAGCTTGTCGATCGTTTCCACATCAAATTGAATGCCCTTCTCGGCGAGGAAGTTCACAACATACGCCTTTTTCGCCGCGCCGTCCGTCGCGGTGTACAGCTGCTCCGCCGCCTTTACGCCGATCTCGACGTAGGTACGGAGCGTTTGCAGCTTATCCGCGTCGATCTTCGTCTTGATCCACGGGATCAGAAATGCCGAAACGAGCGCGCTGATGAGCGCGATCACTGCCGAGATGATCTGTGTGTAGTCCATATGTATGCTCCTTTCAATCTTTCAGCACGATCTCTGCGATGCGTGCTGCCGCTTCCGGGCCGTATTTTTCAGCCCATTTATCCATGTACTTCTGCGCGTACTTCGCGCGGTTCTCGTTTTTTGCCTTCCAGAGATAAAACCCGCTGGAAGCTGTTGTTTCAGCCAGCACCGCAAGCGTGATCTCCGTCAGGTCTGCGCCTGCCGCGCAGGCGATAATGAGTGCGAGGCTGACGAGCGCGCTGCAGATCAGCCACTTCTTGCTAAACTCCATTGTGCTCACACTGCTTCTCTAGCTGGTGCAAAAACTTTTTTACATCGCCGTTGCCGCCCAGCTTGACGTATTTCTGCCCGGCGATCAGACGCTCGGCCATTGGCATTTCCTCCGACATGATGGTCAGCCGGAGGATCGCCAGATACTGCTCGTCCTGATGCTCCTGCATTTTCCCGAGCTTTTTGTCGATCTCGGCGAGATGGTCGCCCTGGGAGTCTACCTGTGTTTTCTTCTTCTGCGCTGTGCCGACGATGGCCTGAATGACCGTCGTCAGCGCGGACGAGCCGAGGACGGCGCAGATGATCGTGATGGTTCCAGCATCCATGTTTTTACCTCTTTTCTGTCTTCGCCTGCCACGTGATATCCCTGCCGCAGACGCCGGTCAGGCGGTCGCGGAGGTAGTTCAGCGCCGTCCCGACGCGGTTGAGGTCAACGGCGTTGTATGCGCCCTTCATCCCCGCCAGTCACTCCGCCAGCTCCGCCGCCGTCATGCCCGCGTAGCCCTTCACGGCCAACTCGTGCACGCGTGCGACGTCCGCTGCAGTTCGGTCGGTGATGAGGGTGTCAATAATCATACTCATAGAAGCTCCTTAACGCTCGTCGGCTTGTTTATCAGAATGACCTTAAAGATCATATCTACATGATTAGAAACACCATGCCGCCGCGATACCGTCCACCTCGGACGCGACGCTCCAGTCCGCCTCACCGTTCCATCCCGTTCTGTCAAAGCAGCTGGTGTTGTTGAGTCTCGGCGAGCGCAAATACCATGCACGGTTTTTCTTCCGGTTGGCCGCCGTCTTGTAATACTCGTACTGCGTGCCCTCGCCCGCATAGGAGTATGTCCGCGTGCCCTGGACCTCGATCTCCGACAGCAGGAACAGCGTGTCCTCCGTCGTGTCGATGGCCGAGCTCGCGCCGCCTGCCGTGGTCTTCTTTGTCACGGCCTTTAACGCGGCCACGACCTCCGCCGGCATCACCTTCTTCAGCGCCGGGAACGCATTGGACGTCCGCACCAGGCAGTTCTTCCAGCCGCAGCTGTTATCCTCTGCGCCGTTCATCTTATACTGCGTCGCGTAGGTCGTGTGCATCTGGAATGTCAGCGGAGCCTTGCCCGAGCCGTCGGCATAATCGTCGTGGTTCTTGCCGATGATGTCGATCGCGTAGGTCTTGTTGTTGATCGTCATGTTGCAGCTGTCGCCGACGTTCCATGTGTTGGGAACTTGTTTCTCTTGACAGGCCTTAATAATTGCAGCCCAGCTGTTATTTCCGAACACGGGGTCGATCATGGCCAAATCGACATTAGCTGTCCCAACCACAACATCTGCCGTCTTTGTTGTGCTTGCTGTCGCTGCTGTTACCGTCCATGTTCCAACCTCATCGACTATCAACGTGCAGTTTCCACTCGCATCTGCCGTCCCGGAAGCCGTCTTGCTCCCCTTCGTGGCCGTGACGGTCGCACCCGCGCTGGTCGTGACGACGATCTGCAAGTCGGGCGCGCCCTCGATGGCCTGCACCGCGCTCACGAACCCGTCCGGGAACGCAAGCTGTGCGGACGTGCCGCCCTTCGTGCGGATGGCGTCCGCAACCGCCGTCAGGTCGGCGTTCAGCTGCGCGGAATCTACTGCTTTATCCAATGCCATCAGTAGTTTCCTCCTGTCCATTCTGGCAGCGCGGCAAGCACGTCCTGCACCAGCGCGGCCTTATCCGCCGCCGTAAAGTAATCCGTCCCCTTGACGGGCGTTGCGCCCGCAGGCCCCTGCGCGCCGGGATCGCCCTTGTCGCCCTTGTCGCCCTTCTCTCCGCGCGATGGCTTCCCGGTGTCGGTATCTCCCAGATACCAGTTGCCGTTCGTGCCGATCGTCGGCGTGACGCCGTCTGCGCCCTTTGCGCCGGTCTCTCCTGGGTTGCCCTTTTCGCCCGGATTGCCCTGCGGGCCTTTGATGTTGACGCTGTCCGGGTTCGTTTTCCCGCCGTCGTTCGTCCAGCTGAGCGTCCCGTCCGCAGCGACCGACGGCGTGAATGTCGTTCCGGCCGCGCCGGTCCCGCCCGTCTCGCCTTGCTCTCCCTGCGGTCCCTTGTCGCCCTTATCGCCTTTCTCGCCGCGCGACGGCTTCCCGGTGTCGTTCTCGCCCAGATACCAGTTGCCATTTGTGCCGATCGTCGGCGTCACGCCATTTGCGCCTGGCGCGCCGTTGTCTCCGGCCGGACCCGTTGGCCCCTGAGGCCCCGTCTCACCCTGCGGACCCGTAGGTCCTTGCGGTCCAGTCTCGCCCGGTTCGCCCTTCGGCCCCTGTTCGCCCGGATCTCCCTTGTCGCCCTTTGCGCCCTGCAGCGGTCCGTTGTTGACCCACGCATTCGTCACGCCGTCGTAGATGTAAATGTCATAAGGTGCAGCCGCGCCCACGCCGTAGGCGTCTCCTACCTCCGGATTCTTGACCGACGCCTGCAGCGCGGAGACCGAGCCGTAATATCCCTTGACCACAAATCCGGAGCCAGTGTCTCCCTTCTGCCCCTGCGGACCTGCCGGGCCAGTCTGGCCGGTCTCACCCTGCGGGCCGGTCTGGCCCGGGTCTCCCTTCGGGCCGGTCGCGCCGGTCGCGCCTGTTTCGCCCTTTTCGCCGGGGTCACCCTTGGGGCCGGTCTCGCCCTGCGGTCCCCGCTCGCCGGTCTCGCCCTTCGGGCCGGTTGCGCCGGTTTCCCCCTTGTCTCCTTTGTCGCCCTTCTCACCCTTGACGGTCTCGACGTTGAAGTCAAATGTCTTCCCGTCCGAAAGTGCGATCGTGTACGTCGCCGTCGTCCCGCTCTGCGATTTCTTCGTGATCGACGTGATGCTCGCGCCTGCCGCGCCGGTCTCGCCCTGTGCGCCGGCAGGTCCGGTCTGCCCCTGCGGCCCCGCCGGTCCCGTCTCGCCCTTCGGCCCCTGCGGGCCCATGACCGAGCCAAGATCGATCGTGCTGCCGTCTGTCAGCGTGAAAATCAGCTTCCCCGCGTCCGTAACCTCCACGGCCTTTACCCCGCGGGAGATCAGCCCTCCGATCGTCACCATGATCTGATTCGGAATCTCTACCCTCATACCTGCTCCTTACTCCACGAATGCCCGGTTCCCGCTTGCCAGCGTCGTCTTGTCCCCGTGCGTGTACCGGATATCGTAGGTGTACTTTCCCTTCGTGAATTTTGCCGTGACCGTCGCGTCGAAGTTCAGCGTGACCTGGTCATTCTCCACCTTCGCAAAGCTGAACGTGTGGACGGTCTGCCGCGTATCGTCCAGAAACACGACCGCCATGCTGTCCGTCGTCCCGATCGTGACGGCCTCGCCGTCCTGGTCCTTCAGGTCGAACCGCAGCACGATCGAGAACGTGTCCCCTTCGTACCACCGCAGCACCCCTTTGTCGATCCTCGGGCTCGGATAAGCCCCCGGAATTGGCGTCGCCATACCGCATCCCTCCTTTTCATCCAGTGTAGCAGACCCAGCCGCCGGATTCACCCCACGCACGCAGCACTTTCCGCTTGCCATTCCCTCCCGCCGGTGCTATACTGGTCCCATCAAATACAAGGAGGCTTCCCCATGCTCGACGAAAAAGATATTGAGAAAATCCAATCCATGATCGACCAGGCCAAAGACGACATGCTCAAGCAGTCCGCAGCCAACACCCGCGTCATCATCGAGAGCAGCGTCATGAAGAAGCTGGACCTCCTGATTGAAGGGCAGCAGGCGCTCCTTGATACGCTCGCGCCGAAGAGCCGCGTCGAAGAGCTCGAAGAAGAGGTCTCCTTCCTGAAATCTATCGTCCGTCTGCACAGCCAGCGCCTCGCGGAGCTGGAAAAAGCGCAGTAATTCCAAAAACCGAAGGCCGGGGCATTCGCCCCGGCCTTCTTGCGTTACTTGCTGTCTTTCAGCCACTTGTCAATATCCTTGGACTTATCCACCCGGTTGAACCCCAGTGCCACATAGGCCGCCAGCAGCTTCTCCTTGAGCTTCTTCCGCTCCTCAGACGAGGCCGCAATGTACTTCGGCTTGTATTCCGTCGTGATCGCGTTGCCGATATCGCCCTTCTCGGTTCCGTGGTCAAAGTATTCCTTTGCCGCCGCTTTCAGATCCCCGCCATCTTCGATAGTTTGCAGGATCTTGCCGTACTTCGTATAGTCCTTCCCGCCGGTCCACTCCTTGTAGAGCCAGTACGCCTTGTTCTCATCCTCGGCGTAGTCGTTCGCAAGGATCTTCTGGATTGCCTTCTCCTGCGTCACGGTCCCGGCGGCGACGGCATCCTTGAGATCCTGCTTCTGCCTCGCGTCCTGCGCGTCCTGGATCTTCTCGTTCATGTAGTCGATCCGCTCCTGCGTGCTCATCGGTTCCATCTCCGCCTTCTGCGCATCCCCGGCAAGGACCTGGTAATAATACTCTGCCTTCGCCTCGTCGCTGATATCATAAGCCTTCAGCAGCATCATCTTGTCATAGTTCTTCTCCAGCTTCCGCGCCGCCTGGATGAACGCATAGGTCTCCCGCTGGTCCTCGCCTCCCTCGGTCATGCCCTGATAAGCGGCAGTCTCCTTCGCGGACAGCGACTTGAACCCGCTCTCCACCCAGCTCTGCGCCTCTTCCGTCGCCGTCTTGCCGAACAGCAGCGCCTGCGCCCAGCTCTTCGCCCGGTCAGCTGCGTTGTCGTTATACAAAGGATACTGCAGAATGTCGCGGCCCTCGTTGTCTACCGTGTAGCTGCCGCCGCGAGCCGCCGCCGTCGCGCCCTGATATGCCTTGCGGATCTGCCCGCCGCCGAACGGCGTCGCCAGATACAGGCCCGGTTTGATAAGCTCGTCTGTGATCGTCTTTGCCTTCTTTGCTGGGGCCATGTCCTCGTTGCTTGACCAGATTGCTTTTCTGATTTTCGCGAAGCTTGGGATCGCGGAATCGATAGCGATTCGTCCGCTATCAATGTCAACACCCCATTTCTCATCCAGCCCCAGCACGTTGACCACCTGCATTCCCGGCAGCTCTGACAAAATCGCTCCTTCAAGGTTTGTAATCGCCTGTTCCGTGCCCGGCTTCTCCTTCGTGAAGTCCCATTTCCCGGATACCGCCGCCTGCACCGTGTTCGGCAGCTGATACCCCGTGAAATCTCCGACCGTATCATTGATGATATCCAGCGGATCCAGCGCCGCGCGCCTGCCCACAATGCTCTCGTAGAACTCATTGTAGATCCACGCGCCGATGAGGAATTTGAACATCGCCTTCGCCAGCGCCGCCACGCCCTTCTTCCGCTCCTCCTGCGCCATATCCTTGAAGATCCAGCTGAGCTCATTGTTGACCTCCAGCTGAAACTGCGTGAACAGCTTCACCAGCGGGTTCCGCGCAGAGTACAGTGTCGGCATCGAGCCCTTGCTCCTGTCTGCCATGATGCCGGACGCAAACTGATCCGCCTCCTGCATCGCGCTCGTCTCGCTCATGCCCCGCCGCAGATTCTGGTAATACCGCGCACGGACCACGCTTCCGGTCGTAAACGTGTCGATGGCTTCCATCAGCCAGCCTGCACTGGCGGAGACTTTATCCATCGTGCTCATGGCCAGCCGCCCGTAGCCGCTGCGGTTGTTGATGAACGCCGACGCAGCGTCCAGCCCGTCCGCCGTCTTGTAGTTTTTCAGCGTATCCCACATGCCGCGCAGCACATCCGTTGTCGATACCTGGCTCCACGCCTGCGTGATCGGAATGAAGTTTGTGAGCGCCGAGCCCACGTTGGCCGCGACCATGTTCGCGCCCACGCGGGAATAGAACTTTTTCAGGACGTTGTACACTTTTCGGTTGAAAAACCTCTCCATGCCCCGGTCGAGCCGCGACTTCTTTCCCGCCAGCAGGTTTGTGTATTCGTCCAGCTCATCCACAAAGTTCGAAAGCCCATACCGTCCCTCCTTCGTCAGGTTCGTCACCTGCTCGTTGGCCTCGTCCGGGTTGAGGAACGGGTTCATCATGATCGCGTCGATCCGCTGTTTCAGGCCCTCGTCCGATGCCCGATATCGGATCTGCGTCGCCAGCGCCCGCAGCCGCTGAATGTCCGCCGTGTGGAAGATCACGTCCGTCGCGACCTCGATATACCGGTCAAAGCCCTGCAGCGCGTCATACGCCGTCGCGTAGCCAAGTCGGTTCTGGATGTTCGCCATGTACCGGATGCCGGGTTTGAAGTTTGCCGTGAGGCCGTTGATCGTCGCAGGCAGCGGCGACACATCGCCCTCGATCCCGGCCGCCCTTGCGAACTTCTGCAGAATGCTGCCGCCTTCCTCGTTCTCCTGGAAGTGTGGGAAATATCCCTGCAGATAATTGACCGGCTCATAGCCATTCTCAATGCGCACCCGGTTCATATCCTGGAACAGCTTGTCGTAGACCTCATGGAAAACCTTCACGGCTGCCCGCACCTTGCCGAGATCCAGATTCGGGTTTTGCTTCTCGAATTCCTGAATGGCCGCGTTCCACTCGTCAAACGTCATCCCCCCGCGCCTTTCGACACGCGGGTGCTGTTTGAGATAGTCCCGGTTGAATTCCGCCTCGCCCAGCCACTGCACCGCATAGCTCTCGGATACCAGATTCCCCTTCCGTACCTGCCGGTCGAGTCCCAGCTCCCGGATCCTGTCCTGCTGCTCGACCAGATAATTCTTGCGCTTGCTCTCGTTTTCGTGTACGGGCCAGAAATACTTGTTGATAAACGCATTGGCCTTTTCGTCAGAGACCTTGCCCTTCCGCGCGATATCCCGGATGTTCCGCTCCATCGTCTCGCGCTGGTACTGGATCCCCATAGCCTTGTCGGCCCACTTGACGGCCTCGGCTTCCGTCAGCGCCTGCTCGGCAAAGTCCCGCAGTCCTTGCTTGCGCTGCGCGTTCCATGCCTTGAGCTTCAGCGCCAGCATATCATAGTCAGCCTTTGCCTCGTAGACCTTCAGGATCTGCTGCCCGTTTTCCAGCCCTGCCACATAATCCGGGCTTGTCTCCCCGCGCAGCAGCCGGTTCACGATCTTCTGGTCGGCTTCCGTCAGCAGCGTCTTGCTCTGCGCTTTCTCGACCACTCGCCTTGCATCCTTCAGCTGCGCCCACATCTGCTTCGTTTCTTCCGCTGTCTGCGGAATAGCAAGCTTTTCTTTGGCCTTGTTCTGCGCGTCCAGATACCGCTGCGCCACGCGCAGCCCGCTCGTCAGCCGGTCAATGGATTCCGTGAAATTTGCCTGCTGCCACTTCTTGAAGCTCGCCGCCTGCTGCCCGTAGTATTCATCCAGCGTCTTCTGCACCTTCTGAATGCCGCGCGCCACATCGTAGATCTGCATCAGCTGGTCGCTCGGCGCGGTAATGTCTGCCGGGAACAGCTCCGGCGCCATCTCCTGCAGCTGCTGATACGCCACGTCCACCGGCAAGCCGTCCTTGCTGATCGTCAGCGTTCCCATTGCCGCCTTCCGGAACAGATTGTAGTCCGCGATATCCTGCCGGTCTGTCTCGGAGATTGAGATCTTCTGATCCTGGATGAACTTCTTGAGGTCGCCGTATTGCTCGATGTACTGCGTGTCTTCTTCAATGCCCGCCTGGTAGGCCGTTTCAAAGAGATCATTCAGCTTCGCCCGGTCGAGCTGCCCGTCCGTAAAGAACGTCCGCAGCGCTTCTTCTGCCATCGGCCGCAGAACCTCCCGCTTCGCCTGCCCCGGCACGCTCAGATTTTCCGCCAGCTCGTTCACCAGTCCGGACTCCAGCCGCCGCACATACTGCGCCGCCTTCTCCCCCATCAGATCCCGATACCGCCCGTCCTGCGAAGAATACCGGATATCCGGGTTCGTTAGGCTGAAACTTCCGTTGTTTGCAACCGCGGACTTCACCTGCGCAGAATCAAACACAGCCCATGCCTTCACGCCGTTCTCAACCGCCTGAACCCCGTCGTATCCATGCCGTTTCAGCATCTCTACCATCCCCGGCGTATTGATCACCTGCCACATGAGCTCCGGCTTCCCCGCCTGTTCCCATACGGCTTGCAGTTCGCTAGGTCTGATCTGTAGCCGCTTCGCAAGATCCACATAATTCCCGCTGTATCCGCCGTCAGTGTTTCCAATATCCGCCGGATTCTCCACGCGAATATATGCCGGGATAATACGATCGACGTTCCCTGCGTAGATCGATGCCTCCGGCAGAATTCGCTCAACGCTGCGCGTCGCAGTGGAGTATTCTTCCGCGTACTTGATGTTTGCAGTCAGCCAGATTGGTTTCCCGCCTACATCAAACTTTGTAAATTTCGCTCCGGCACCGTGGAACACCAGCAGTGGCTCGCCTGTCGTGTTCGTTGCCTTGCTGTCTGCGAACCAATCCCGGAACGCTGCCGTCTGCGTCTTCTCCCGCTCATCAATCAGTTTCTGCATGAGCCTCGGATTCCGCAGGAAAACGGCGTCCTTAAACACACCGCGCCCGCTCCCATCGTCCAGCATCGCAGAGACGGTCTCAAGGTTCTGTTTATCCCGCTCCGACGCTTGCCGCGCGCTGGCAGAGAATTTCCTCTTTGCCGTCTCTGCGGTAGTTCCAACACTTACAACATCTGAAAATTTCTCTCCGTACAGATTGACTTTAGGCCCCTTGTAGGTTATACTACCCATAGAACCATAGCGTTGCAGAGTGATAGGCATTTGGAAGCCTATTGTTCTAAGTAACGGGATGGTTCTTTTTTCGTCTGCGTGCAGGACAAAACTGTTCTGCACGAATCTGTCTGGATGATTGTCTTTCGTGTACGCGCTTGCAACCTTCTGCATATCATCCAGCAGCAGCCCGTTTTCCGTCGGTCGAAGATCCATCACGCACATGACCGGTCTTCCGTCACTGGCTTTTACCGTCCCAAAGATAACAAGTCTGCTGTTCTCTCTTACGTTTGCGCTGTTTCTGCTTTTCAGAATCAGAACCGGATCGTCCAGAATCTCCGGGATCCGCTGGATCTCGCGGATCGTCATTTCCGAATGCTCCTTCAGAATGGTGCTGATCTTTTCGCCGTTCATATAAATATCGCTTTCGATTGCCCCCAGCCCTTGCAGCGTCGCGCCGGTCTCACCCAGCACAAAGGACGTACCCTCCGGCATCCCGGACTTGTACCATGCCGCCACTCTGCTTTTGAAATCCTGTGCAATCGACATCTTCGCCGGCGGCGCTCTCGCGCTGCCGGTTTTTTTCTGCCACTGGCCGACCTCCATCTTCACGTCCGCGCGCAGCTGGTTCGTGCCGTAGTCCGTGCGGTTCATGCCGGCGTAGGTGTCCGCGACGATCTCCTCGACATAGGCGTCCGTGTCGTCGCCGTAGATCCCGGCGTATGCGTCCACGTAGCTCTCAATCATCTCCTTTGTGATCTTGCCCTCGCCCAGCAGCCGGTTCCGGATCTTCGCAGCCATCTCCGGCCAGCGCTTGACAAGCAGGTGATATCCCTCGTGCTTCGCCAGCTCGAACGCAGAATACTCCTCGCTGTCCGCCCGGATGAGCACGGAGCCGTCCTCCGTCACGGCAGCGTCCGCATAAAACGTCTGCCCGTCGATCTCCTGCGCCAGCTGCCCGGTGAAGAACCGCGCATTCTGTACGCCCATCGACCGGAAGAACTTTTCCGCCGCCTGGATATCCTCGCTTCTGGCCTCTTGTCCCTTCGGCATGACGCGCACTTTTTGCGCGTTGTCCTTTCCAAAGCCGAGCGTCGAAAGTTCTACTTCATCCCAAGCTTTTGCGAGATCTCGCGCACCCTGCGCTCTCTTTCTTCCGGCGTCAGCTCTTTGCCGCTGCGCTGTGCTTTGGCGAACGCCTCCAGCTTGTCCTTCGGCACGCTGACCAGCCTGCCCGACTTGTCCTTCATCAGTAACCTCGATACTGCCATTGTTTACCCCTTTCTGCCCTGCGGCAAGGCCCGCTCGATAGGCTGCTGCCGCCACGTCCTGATTCATTCCTTCGGCGTAACGCATCGCCCGCTGCTCACTCGCGCCGAGTCTGCCCTGCTCATAGACCTGCCCGAAGCTCTGCGCATACTGCTCCGCCGGCATGCCCGTCGTGTTCCCGTTCAGGAAATACGCCGCCGTCTGCTCGTCGTAGCCCGCTCTCTGGGCCTGCGTCTGCAGATACTGTTCCTCCTGCTGCAGTGCGGCTTCATCGAGCGCCTGCTCCGCGTCCGCCGTCTGCCGCTGGGCATACTGTACCGGATCCAGCTCTCCCATGTTCTCCGTCCCCGGGATTGGCGCAAATAAGCTGTCCTGGTCGTACTGCCGCTGCGCCGCCTGCTGGGCCTGCTGAACGGCCTGTACAGACTGTTGTGCGCGGCTCTGTTCCTGCTCCTGCTGATATTGCTGTGCAAGCCTCTGGTTTTCCTGTGCCGTCTCCGCAGCGCTCTTGTAGATCTGGAATGTCTTCTCGTCTGCCTCGGCCTGCTCCTGCTCCTGCCGGGCCTGTTCCTGCAGCTGCTCGATCCTGGTCAGCGTCTCCGGCACGCGCGGCTCCTGCCCTTCGTCCACGGCCGCCTGCTGCTCCTTCGCCACCTCACGCAGCGTGTTCTCCACGGCCTTCTGCGTCACTTCGCCGCCATCGTCCACGGTCTGTTGCAGTTCCTCTGCCAGCTGGTGCGCCTTCGTGCCCTCTTCCTGCGCCATGCCATAGTCGATGACGTCTTGCACTTCGCCCGCCTCGATGACCGCTCTGGCCGTCTGCGTGACGTTTGCTTCCAAAATCACGCGGTTCACGCCCGCATATGTCCCGGACATGGCAAGGCCGGACAGGCCGCCCGCGAGGAACGAAAGGCTGTCTTCTTTTGCGAAGTCTCCGACCATCGCCGCCAGCGCCTGTGCCGGCGTCCTGCCCTCTGCGATATAATTTGCGTAAGCCGTCATGACCTCACCCCGGTCATGCTTCGCCACCACGTCATACGCACGGTTTAGCCAGTTGGACGCGATCTCTTCCGCGCCTTCCGACGCGAACGACCGCAGTGCCTTCCTCCACACGGCCTTCCCGCTCAACATGTTCTCGATAATATCGCCCACGGAGTATTTTTCCGTGAAGCCCTCGATCGCGCCCTCGACGATACCGTCGACCAGCGCGTCCGCGTTGGACTTGCCGTTCTTGATCCCCTCATAGACCGAATCCGCCGCGACCTGCGAGCCCATCACCCAGTTCATCGTCTCCGCGATCGCGTCTTTCGCGCCTGCCCCGGCCGCACCGCCGACCGTCCCGACGAGCCCCGTCGAGACCGCCATGTTGACCGCGCTGTCCAGCGCCGATGTGCCCGCCTGATAGAGGAACTGCCCCGTCGGGTTCATATTCTGCATCACGCTCTGCCGAATGCCGGAGGACAGGCGCGTCGCATTGTATGCCGGGCTGTAAACGTTCGTCGGCATATCCTCGTTCTGATATCCGCCCGCCCACTTCGGCAATACGCCACGCAGCGACTCCACATTGCCCAGTGCCTTCCCCGGCGCCAGCGCCGCAGAGAACAGCGTCGCCGCAGCTTTCCCCGCGAAGGATCCGCTTCCCATCTCCTGCGCCGCCTGGTCGAGCTTCTGCGCGTTGTCGTAGTCGTCCAGCACCTTCTGCCATTCCGCCAGCCGCTTGAGCGTGTCGTCGCTGTAGCCTTTTTCGTTGAGCGCCGTCTTCGCGTCGTACTTCGCATACGCCCGCACCTGATATCCGTTCAGTTCCTGCCCGCGGTACTGCCGCAGCAGATTCTGGTCTTCCTTACTCAGGTTCCCGATCGCCTCCTGTGCCCGGGCCAGCACGCTCTGGCTGTCGACCTGCGCCTTGCGCTCCTTCAGCGCGTCGATCTCGTTCTGCAGCTGCGTCACGCTCTTCCCATTTTCCGAAAGCCCGGTCCCGGAGAAATGCGTGTCCGCCTGTTCGATCTCCAGCGCCTCGATCTGCTTGCCCAGCTCCTGCGACGTCCGCCGCATCCCGCGCACCTGATCGCGCTGCGCGGTCTGCGCCGCTTTTGCACGCCGGTTCTGCGCATCCACGTCCCTCCGCACCTGCTGCGTGGCCGGCGCAAACCGGCCGGCCAGCAGTGCGCTCTGTCCCTGCAGCGCCAGCGTCCCAAGCTTCAGCCCCTGCGCCGCCTCCACGCCGCGCAGATAATTCTGGTACGTCCCGTACTGCTTCTGCATGCCAGACGACCGGCTGTATTCCTGCTCCGAAACCTTCCCGGAAACAGCCACGCCATTTCTCGTTTTCTGCGTTGCGTTGACCGCATTTTTATATGCCTCAAACGCCGCGTTCTGCCCCGGCGTCTGATAATTTCTGCTTCTGTAGTTCGGGTCGAACGTCGTATCCTGCACGGCTCCCGGATTCTTGTACTGTTCATATTCGCGCAGCGCGTCAAGCCCGCTCCGTTTGAACGTTGTTGTCTTTCCCTGTGTCTGCGTCTGCCCGTAAGACGTCGCAGAGCTGGCAGCGTATCCGCTGCCAGCTTCGTATTCCTGCAGGGCATCCAGCCCTGTCCGCTTCTTCTTTGCCATGTCCGCCTCCTTATCGTTCCAGCGGGATCCCGAAGCCCGCACGGTTCAGGATCGTCACCAGCTCGTTATACTGTTTCTTGCCCGCCGCGCTGGAAAGACTCAGCTGCCCAGCTACCCCGGCGAACAGCTCATATGCCTTCTGCTTCTGCCCGGCCTGGATCCACTCGGTCATGCCGCGTTTGAGCTGGTTGTAGGTCTGCGCCTGCGCACCGCCCGATCCGCCTTTGTTGTACGTGTTGTCGATGTACCCCTTTCCGGTTCTGCCAGAACTGCTTCTCCCACCGCCTCCTCCGCCGCCGGATTTCTTCGCCGCAGCCTGCTCCGCCGCCAGCGCCTGCAGGTAGGCGGCGTTCTCGTTGTTTGCCTTCTGCGCCCAGTAGTCGAGCATCGTCGCCCACTGGCTCTGGTCCAGCGACCGTTCCGAGTTGTACGCGCTCCGCGCATCCGAAAGATCCGAATAATAATCGCTGACCGTATCCCGGTACCGGCCGTAGTCCGTATCTTCCCGGCCCTTCACGAGGCTGTACTGGTTATAAAGGTCCGTCCCCTCATCCTGATACCGCTGATATGCCTGCTGCTGCAGTTGCGGCACAATGTCGTTGAGGTTCTGCAGATACGCATTGTACGCCTGCTGGCCCACCTGCTCACCGTAGGTTGAGCCATAGCCGCCCGTGAGTGCCGCCGCCTGCCCCATCGTGTCCTGCATGGCCAGCCGCCCGAGACGCTGATACTGCTCACGGTACTGCTGGTACAGAGGATCCGTCCCCATGTCATAGCTGAATTTCTTCCTGTTCCGGATCTGGTCATACAGGCTCGTCAGCTCATCGTCCCAGCGCGATTGATACGCGCCCGGCTTGCTGGCCTTGACCTGCTCCAGATACGCCTGCGCCGCCTGTACGCTGCCCGACGGCGTGTACCCGCTCTCCAGCCCGTTCAGCTTGCTTCTCGTGTAGTCCGACACGCCGGACATGGTGTAAGGGCTGTTCCTGGTCTGATAGCTGCCGCCGTAGTTCCTCGTCGTCTGGTTCTTGTTCACCAGCTGCGACTGGTAGCTGCCGTCCGCGTTCACGCCCGTGATGCGGTACGTGCCGCCGCCGGTCACGACCTCGTCGCCGGTCGAAAGCCCCGCCGGGGCCCTGCCTCCCGACTCTACTCGATATACGCTCATAGTCTCACCGCCTTAAAGCTTGAAATGTGTCGCGTACTGCTTCGGCATGTACGCCTGATTGTAGGCGTTGAAGTACCCCTGATAGTAGCTGTTGTACTTCGCCGCCTCGTTTGCATACTTCGTCGTCTCCCCGTTGGCGTCGCAGATCTTCATCCCCAGATACCAGCGGTAGATCTCATCATACGGCCACGGGATCAGAAGTTGTGTCTCTAAGTCCACGTCCTCCCCGTAGCCCGTAAACGGCTCCGGTTCCTTCTCGTGCTCGTGCGTACAGATGATATCCCGATACACAATCCCGTCCAGCTCCGACAGCCACCGGACCTTATCCGGCGTCTCGTACTGGTTCGACAGTAACCGGTCGACCGTCTCGATCGCTTCCCGAATTTTCATTTTTCCTCCTTACCAAAAGAAGGGGCATTTCTGCCCCTTCCTCTGCTTCCTGCCGTCATGGGCATTCACTTGTCTTCTTCCTTCGCCTGCCGGCGCGCCTCTTCAGCCGCCATCCGCGCGTTTGCGATCACCTCATATACCGGAAGCGGAACCTCTACGTTCTTTCCTTTCGGTACCTGAAACGTTCTTCCGTTCACGCACACGAACTGGCTCTGTTCCTCGCTTGCCATCCCGCGTTCGATAAATACAGTTCGTTTCTCATCCCACGCGCTTTTCTTTGCTGCTTCTGCCATAGCTGTTTTCTCCTTCCTTAGTTTGCCTCGTCTGTCTCGGAGTACGAGCTGCAGCTTTCCACGCGAACCATACGGTCTTCATAGACGATCTTCGTCGCCATCTCGGCCTTGTAGCCGACGGTCGAGAACTGATCCAGCGGGCCGCCGATCTCTCCCTTGTTCTTGACGATCATCTCAAGATTTCCGCCCTCTGGGTCGATCATCCGGAACGCTCCCTTGCCGAAGAAAAGCGTCGGATAAACGCTGTAGTGGACCGCCGGATTGCCGTCAGATGCGGCTGTTTTCACCGGGCAAGTGGAGTCATTGAACACCTTCGCGTTGTTCGATTCCACAAAGCGCACACCGTGCAGCTCGCCGATCTCGCCGTTGAATATTTCCGTCACCGCTGCATACTTGTGCGCCTCGACCCAGCCATCGGAGTTGCGCAGATCGAAAGAAACGGAGGGGTGAATGATAGCGACATACTTTCCGTTGATTGGCTTTGCGCCCAGCTTCTTGAGCGTCGTCACCGCCTTGTTGATCTCGAGCGGCGTCAGAAGTGCCGTCTTGTCAAGGCCGGAGCGACCAGTGACCGCCGTGTGTGTGCCAGAGCTCGACACCTTGTCACAGTACTGCACATTGTGGCCCGCCACAACGACATTTCGCACGCGCTTGTCGATGGACAGAGCCGCCGAAGCGCCGAGTTCTTCTGTTGCGCCGAGAATCATATTGTCAAGCGCATGCAGTTCCAGCTGATCAGAGATCGTTACGTACGTGCCGATCTGCTCGATGCTGGCGTTCATGCTGGACTGACCCATCTTCTGGCCCGTCGGGATAACACCTTCGGTCAACGTCTCCGCGTCCTTCAGCGTGTTCCACTTGCGCCATTCGACGGTCTTGCCGTGGTTGCGCGGCAGCGTCTGCTTTTCTGCGAACTGTGCGTGGTAAAGATCCGGGCGTACATTCTCGAGCAGCTGCGTGTCGTAGAACGTCTTCATGGTCGGTGTCAGCGTGTTGGCGCTGTCAAACGCCGTAGTCGTGCCGGTGCCTGCGTTTACGTAGTTGCCGGTCGCGTTGACGAGCGTACCGGCGTCAGCAAAAAACTGAAATCCGACTTTGGATTTAAACATAGCTTCTTATCTCCTTTCTCAGGGGATCACTCGTTCCCCTCTTGCCGCGCGGCGGCGCATGTCCTCCACCTCCGCGCGTGACCAGTGTGTTTTCATCGGGACGTTCTCTCCACCCGCAGCGCCGGAGCCGATCTCCTGCGGCCTTGCGCCCTGCGCCTGGATGGTCCGCATGACGTTCTCCCGCGCCTGGTTCGCCACCAGCTGCGCCTGCGCCTGTGCGATCTCCTGCTGATGGATGACCTCATAGGCCGTCTTCGGCGGCACGCCCGCGCCCATGAGCCGCGCAAAATCCGGGTTCTGCATCTCGGTTTCAAAGTCCGCGCCGTACCGCGCCGTCACATCCCGGGCAAAGTCTGCCTGGATCCCGGCAAAGGCTTCTCGCATCTGGTACTCCTGCAGCTGCCGCCGCATGGCCGTATTCTCGGCCCTGCCGGCGTACTCCTTTTTGAGGGCGTCCGCCGACATGCCCTTTTCCATGGCCTCCGCGCTATAAAGCCGCTCGTCAGCGGAAAAGCGCTGTGCCAGTGCCGCGAAGTCCGTCTTCCGCGGGTCCGACGTGTCGATCCCGTAGAGCGCGCCCAGCTGGTCAATGATCGGCGCCATCGCCTCGGCCTGCCCCTTGTACTGGTTCAGCCCGCGCACGCGCTGCTTTACGACCTTCTGCACCGCAGAATCAAAGTCCTGCTTGTACCGGCCCCGGATCAGACTGTCGAACGTTTCTTCCTGTGTACCCTGTCCCTGAGCGTCGGGGACGTTGGCCGGCTGCTGCTGCACCTGCGCCTGTGCAACCTCCTCCTGCCCGCTCTGCTGACCGGCGGCGTCAGCTGCGTTCGTCTGAACGCTTACGCCCGTGAATTCGCCTTCCATGCTATAAATTCCTTTCTGGCGCTTATTCTAAAATCATCGTAGCACAAACTTTTCCTAACTTCACCCCACGCCAGCCAGAAATAATCTCGCCGGAACGGGCAGCCGCAAGCGTCGGTTCTTATCCCGGCTGCGTGCTTTCTTCCGACTTTTTGCGCGCATTCTCCACGATCTTCGGCTCCTGCGTCTCGCCGGTGTTGATCTCCGGCTTCTCCGCTGCCGCGGCGCTCGCCTGCGGGACTGCCTGTCCGCCCTCCTGCAGGATCTGCTGCGCCAGCCCCTCACCCATGACCGGATCGTACCGGTCTGCCAACGCCAGCGCCAGCTGCTGCCACTCGACCAGCCGCTGCTGCAGGTCCGCGTTCTCCTGGACCTTCTGGATGATTGAGTCTTTCCCGTCAAAGTCCATCATGTCCAGCGTTGCAAGCGTCTGGTCTACCATCTGCGGGTTGAAGAACCCCAGTTGGAAGAACTGCAGCGCCAGCTCGTTCTGCGCCATGGACGCGTACTCGCTTGCCTTCTGCGCCGAGACCTCAATGTCGAAGACCGGCTTCCGCAGCCCGTCCGGCTGTCCGTTCGCGCCGTAGAGCGTCTGTGGCTGCAGCCCCTGATTGCTGTACTGTACGAACTGCTCTGCCCCGCGCTGCCCGATGATCCGGAACTGCCGCGGCAGATCATAGAACTGCCGGATGCGCTCAATGACCATCCGGATCATCCGCGCGTAGGCCCGGTAAGCCGACTTTGTGGAGTCCTTGCTGCTCCGGCCGGACGCCTCCTGCAGCGCTGCAATGGCCGAGGCCGCCGTCACGCCGGAGCTCGTCGCGCCGTTATTGACGTCCGTGTTTCCCGTTGTCCACTTGAGCTCCTCGATCTTGTTCTGCAGAATGGCGATATAATTGCTGTTGAGCATGTTGACCTGGATCTGCTGTAGACTGTCCTGCCCCAGATTCCCATCCACATGCACGAACGGCTTCGTCCAGTCCGCGAACTCCTGCTCATTGACCGACCCGTCCGACCGCTTGAACCACCGGGGCGTCGTCGACATGATCGCGTTCTTCACGATCGCCTGGTTCATCCGGTCGATCTGCTCCTGCGTCGACTTGCCGATGTCGATATACCCATACCCGGCAATGCTCCCCTCCACCGGGAACAGCGCGTCGACCACAAACGGGTATTCCCCGTCGTCATACAAGCCCGTCTCCGCCATGGGCTTTCCGACCGGCTGCTGCACGATGCTGCCGTCCGGCATGGTCATCGTGTCATACCGCTGCTCTGTGTCGTTCTCCGTCGCCTGCAGGATGGTGTCGCCCACCAGCTTCGCAAAGTGCAGCACCTGCCGTCCGTTCTGATATTTCTTGTAATACCAGTCCACCACCATCGACTTGTTGTCAAAATTGATGACGTCGTCCGTGTTGTACTTCTGCTGGATCTGCGGATTGGAGTTGAGCTTTCCCTGCAGCTCCGGGTACTTCTCAACCAGCAGATCGTTGTCCACCATCTCCGTCAGGAAGATGTTCTTCGACTTCTGCAGATCCCGCACGCCCGGCTCCCAGAAGAAAGACAGAATATCCACCGGCTGCACCGAGATATCCCCAAGACCGTTCAGCTTCGAAGAATCCCACTTCACGTGCCAGATGAGCGTGCCCTGCTTGAGCTTCGTCCACTGGCTGTCCGAATAGACCTCTTCGAAGTCGTTCTGTTCCAGAATGACCGGCAGCACCGAGGAAAGCTTCGCCGCCTCCTCCCGGTCGTCCGGTTCCCGCGGGCGGATGGCCGGAGCCGGATAGGCCGCGATCGCGTCCGCGTGCTTGCCCATGATGACGTTGAAGAGCCACGCCGATGTCCACTTGTCGTCCTCCGGGTTCCCCTTCTGGATCCGCTGCCAGCTGCGCATGCGCCACCAGTCCTCCGACGCAATGACCCGCGCCTCCAGCGCACTCTTGCCCTGCCGGTATTTCTGCAGCGTGTCCATGGCCTTTCTGGCCTGCTCTTCGCCGATGGCCTTTCGCGCCGTCAGCCCGCTCGCCGTGTCATTCTGCATGGTCGTCTGCATCTGCTCTGTCTGCATTGTCCGCTTCCTCCTTCCGCAGGTCTTCCGCCGTGAGTCTCGCCACTTCGTTCTGGATCCCGTCCAGCACAAAGCCCACGATGACCGGCGGCAGCCCCGCCTCGTTGATGGCCTCGATCAGCCGCCCCCGCAGCTGCACCACTGCTTTTGTGATATTCATAGCTCCTCCTATCCGTTATAACTGCTGATTGCCCGGTTGAGCGCTTCTTTCAGCGCAGAATAGCTGTTTGCAAAGTACGTCGCTTCCAGTTTCGTCCCTGCCGATACCGTGCTGACGCTTCCCGCGCCTGTCAGATTCCCGATGGCGTTTGCCGCCTCGTTGTAGATGGCCGCCGTGATCGTCTGCCCGGCGTAGGCCGTCGTGAAGGAAATGCTCCCGTAGCCTCTGGCGGCCCGGACTTCGTTGATCTTCGCCGTCAGCCGGTTCCAGCTCGCCGCCGTCAGGTATGTCACGGCCTTCCCCGCCGCGATATACGACGCATCGTCGCTCGTCCACGCGAAGGCCGCTATCTGTGCCTTCGTCTCGCCGGATACGGTGTTGGACGTCTTCGAGTCCGTCCCGGCCTTGTTGACGATCCAGAAATAATACGTCGTGCCCGGGTCCAGCCCCGAGACCGTCACCGGCGAGCTGCCGATCGACTGCGAGCCGATGGCCGTATAGCTCGTCTTTCCCCAGTAGAGCGTCCAGCTTCCGTACCCGCCTCCGTTTTTGTTCCATGTGACCGTCGCCGTGTCCTTCGTCAGCGTGACCCCGTTGATAACCGGCGCGACTGCCGTGATCTTCGTCTTGTAGTACACGCGCACGGCCTGCCCGCTCGTAATGGGGATCGTCTCCGTCGCCGCGTGATTTGTCGCATACCCTTCCGACGCGAGCCTGAAATACTGGAATTCATACTCCTGCGAATACGTCTGGTACTGCGTGCCGGACATGGACAGGAAGAACGAATTGCCGATCGTGCCGGAGACGGACCCGTCTGCCAGCGTGTGCTGCCCGTCCAGGTAGTTGTAGATCGGGACCGTCGCGGTCTTGCTTTGGTAGTAGACCTTGACGGTCTGCCCTTCCTGGATGGGGATCGGGTAGCTCGCGTCGTGCTCCGTGTTGTAGTTCTGCGACGAGAGCCGGAAGTACAGGAAATGATACTGCTGCGAGTACGTCTGATACTGCGTGCCCGCGGCCGAGATGTAAAACGTATTTCCGATATCGCCTTTGAAGGACCCGCTCGCCAGCTGCGTCAGGTTATCCAGGAAGTTTAGAATGCTGACCGTCGCCTGTGAGGTCGACTGTGCCAGCGTCCGCACGCTGATGGAGTTTGTCTCGGCGACAAGCGCCCCCGTGTTGCTGTTGTAGATCCGCACGCGGCAGATATACAGCGTGTCCGGCGTCAGACCGGTAATGACCCGGTGGGCCGTCGTCGTGCCCGCAGTCGTGTCCGTCACCGTCGCCATGACCTGTCCCGCAAGGATATATTCATATTTCCGTTTGTACTTCGTCGTTGACGACATACCGGATACCGTCAGCGTGATACTTGTCGGCGTACCCGATGCGCCGGACAGCGTTGCCATTCAGCCAGCCCCCTTATCCGAACACCGGCGTAATGCCGCTTACGCCGCCGGAAGCGATAAACCGGATACTCCCGTCCGATTTTATCTGCATACTGGCTGTCCCAGCCGCGTTCTGCAGATACACATCGCCGCTTGTCGAGCGCACGCGCACCGCCGGGCCGGACAGGTCGACCGCATAGGCCGCCGAGCTGGAGGACGTAAACTGCAGACTGCCCTCCGCGCCGCCGATCGTGCCGTTCGAGAAGTTTGTGCCCGCGATCTCAAGTCCGTTGCTGATGATGTTGATCTCATCCATGATCTGCTTGAGCTTCGTCTGGATGCTCGTACCGTCGAGCTTCAGATCCGTTGCGTTGATCGTTCCGCCGATCTCAGCCCCCGTGCACGTCAGCTTGCCGTTCGCGTCCACCTTGAATTTGTCCTTGATGGAAAGCCCGCTCGTGCCGAAGTACATGCTCGCGCTGCCCCCAAATTCATTGGCCGTGCGGTAAATGCTGCTTTCTGAGATCGTCCACGGCCCGAACGTCGAGTCAGCTGCCGCTGTGATCTTCCCGGACAGCACCGCCCCCGCCGCCTCCAGCGTCCCGGATGGGAAATGCAGCTTCTTGTCGCTTAAATACGCGACCTCCTGCCCGTCCTGCCAGAAGCTCACCCGATCCGGCGTCACCGTCACCAGCTCGTTCTTCGTTTGGTCGATGACCCGTTCGCCGCCGTCCGTCACTGTCGTCTCGATGTTCCCCACGCCCACGCCGTAGACCGGCACAGCGTCCTTGTAGTACAGCAGCCCCGTCTTGATGTACTGCTGCGAATTCACCGAGAACTGATTGTTGACGCCCGCCGTGTAGTCATACAGCTGCTTGATGCCGACCGAGTTTCCCTCGATCGTCAGCTGCGTCTTCTCGAGATACTTGCCGAAGTCCGAGATGGCCACATAGCTGCCGGACAGCTTCGTCGACCACGTCTCTGAATTTGCCGCGGCGAAGTCCGCCGTCTTGATGATGAGCGCTTTCAGCGCTCCATAGCCGGAGAGCGTCGTTTTTTTCTCCGCCTCGGAGAGGCTGTCCGCGTCGATGGCCTGCGAGATCTCCGTCAGCGTCGCCTTCGCCGACCAGTCCGCCAGATTCAGCTGCTCCGTCACGCTGCACAGATACCGCCGCATGCTCTCCAGCTGCTCCTGCGTCGTCTTCCCCGCGATCGACGGGTATGCAAGTGTCAGACTGCCCATATCGTGCCTCCCGTCTTACGCATCACTTCCAGCCTCCAGCACCCGTGCCAGACTGAACATCTTCATCTCGCCCTTTCCCGTCAGCCGGAACTTCAGGTGGTCGCATCTGGCCGGGCGGATCGGCAGCAGGAAGGTCCGCAGCCCCCGGCCCTCAATGTGCCCGCAGTGCCGCCAGACGCCGTCCGAATCATACTGCACCCAGAAATCAACGCTCGACTCCTTCGGCAGCTGCATCCGCAGGTTGATCCGGGACACATACTTCTTCCCGACCAGCCCATACGTCATGATCCCCGTTTCCGCCATCCAGCCGACCGGGGCTTCCAGCGTCCCAACGCTGCCGTACACAGTCCTGAGCGTTCCATTTTCGAGAAAATACAGCTCATCGTCCACCCTGGCGAAGTCCGCCGCGTGGGTATCGTCCTCCCTGTGCCATAACCCCTTGCGGGTGTCGTAGACGAACAGCGTCCAGTTGTGCGCCTCATTCTCCATGCTGATGAAGTACTTCCCGCGCACGCCGCCCGCGACGGCATTGTAGTAGAGCTTCGTCCCGAAGCAGCTTCCGATCTCGCTTGGCAGACTCCCGTCGTACACGCAAACGCCCATCCGCGATTTGTAATACAGCCGGTCATCCACCACGACCAGGCTCTTGCTCGACCCATTCTGCACGCCCGCGCATTTCTGCACGACCACCTGAT
>ERZ835980.746-NODE-746-length-42460-cov-4.801415_pt1 | contig 42460 bp, 31 predicted proteins | sample MGYA00519943_ERZ835980 | MGnify/ENA primary metagenome ERZ835980 (study PRJEB31850, sample SAMEA3708791) | human gut metagenome | biome: human gut; feature: human-associated habitat; material: faeces | place: China | collected 2014 ... | reverse complement strand
CGACCTGACCCAGATGACCTTCGGCTTCAGCCGTGACGATGCTGCCAAGTTCCTGACTGCTTACTACGACAACAAGATCTACGAGAGCGATCCGTTCCAGCATCTGGACCAGATCGGCGTTGGCAAGCTGGTCAAGATGGCTGCTGCTGACGGCCGCGCCACCAACCCGAACCTGGGTCTGGGCATCTGCGGCGAGCACGGCGGCGACCCCTCCAGCGTTGAGTTCTGCCACAATGTTGGTCTGGACTACGTCAGCTGCTCTCCCTTCCGTGTTCCTATCGCCCGTCTGGCTGCTGCTCAGGCAGCTATTAAAAATCCCAGGGCGTAAAATTGTTGCAAAATATGCACAAAACGCTCCGATAAATAGCTAAAATGAAGCGCATCACCCGTAAAAAGGTGGTGCGCTTCTTGTTTTTACAGTAAAATTATGGCATACAGGGGGGAAGTGTACCATTTTGCGGGAATGGTGGGGAATGATTTGTTTTCCCCCATACCCCCTTTCAGCTGGCTGAAGTGATAAACAGCCTGCTGAAAAAAAGAATATCGTATCCTTAGCACCTTATCTGTGATTTACAGGCAAGGTGCTTTTTTATTACACAGAGTTGGAGGTCAAAACTATGGGGAAATATCAAAAAAATATCGAAGCTGCCCGGCAGATAAGCGTGGTACAGTATCTTGAAACTTATCGCCCCGGTGAACTTGTCCGTAAAACTGATCGGGAATACTGCACCCGGTCACATGATAGTCTCATCATCACAATCGGCAATGGAAAGTTTCATTGGTACTCTCATGATGTGGGAGGTAATAATGCCATTGATTATCTGACTAAGGTTGAGGGGATGGACTTTGTATCTGCGGTTCGTCTGCTGAACGAAATGACGCCTGCTCCTGTTTCTGTTCAGCTGGCTAAAACAATTCCAGTCAATCAGAATACACCACGCAAATTTGAACTACCTGCACCTGACCGCAACGCTGAGGCTGCCGCAGCCTATCTAATGCACCGTGGTATCAGCGCCAAGGTGTTACGCTACTGCATCAGCAACGGCATCCTGTACCAGACCACGCGCGGCAACTACCGCAACTGCGTTTTTGTGGGCAAGGGTGAAGGCGGCGTTCCGCGTTCTGCTTTTCAACGTGGCTGCCAAGGCACCTACCGCGGTGATGTCACCGGCAGCCAAAAGAAGTACGGATTTCTGATGCAAGCGGAAAACCCGGACTGCGATACCGTGGAGCTGTACGAAGCCCCGATTGATGCTATGTCCGGCGCGACATTGCGTCAGTATACGGACATTGGAAAGTGGCGCAGTGTGCATTATCTGGCACTGGGCGGGCTGAACTATCTGCCCATCGACTACTTTTTGCAGCAGCATCCGCAGGTGAAAAATGTGGTGCTCTGCTTTGACCGTGATGAGCCGGGGCTGCGCTTTGCCGAAACGGTTACCCAGCGCCTTGCCGAGCGAGGATGTAATGTAGAAAAGCGGCTGCCTGCCGTAGGTAAGGACTACAACGAAAGCCTTATCTGGTACAAGTCAAAGATTGAAAAACAGCGAGGAGAGCGCGTATGAAAACAATAGCAATTGCCAACCAAAAAGGCGGCGTGGGCAAAACGACGACCGCCGTAAATTTAGGCGTGGCACTGGCAGATATGGGCTATAAAGTACTGCTGGTGGACGCCGACCCGCAGGCCAGCCTGAGCCGATACCTTGGCTGTTCGCAGGGGAACGAAGGTGCGTCCCTGAAAGAGCTGATTGAGGCTGCCTGCAACGAGGTAGACCCACCCGATGTTGTTATCCATACCGATGAAAAAGTAGATGTCATTCCCGCCAACATTCAACTTTCTGATTTGCAGCGAAGTTTGACAAATACCTTTATGCGTGAATGCGTAATGCAATGGGCGCTGGAACCATTTCAAGGGCAATACGACTATTGCCTGATTGACTGTATGCCGGAACTCGGCAACCTTGTCACCGCCTCTCTTGCAGCCGCAGACAGAGTTTTGATTCCCGTACAGCCGCTGATTCTTGATGTCGAAGGTCTTGCCAGTATCATTGGCACCATCCGTAAAATTCGCAGGAAAATCAATCCTAAACTGGAGATTGACGGTGTCCTGATTACCATGGCAGACCACCGTACCAATATGACACGGGATATGATCAAAGCCATTCACACAAGCTATGGTCCGCACACGCGCATTTATCAGGCAATCGTTCCGCGCTGCACCAGAGTCGGTGAAAGCCTTACTAAATCGGAGAGCGTACTTCGTTATAGTAAGCAATGCCCGGCGAGCACTGCTTACAGAGCATTGGCAAAGGAGGTGGAAAAGGGTGAGAGATCTCGCAAAAAACATCCGACTGCCCTCGATAGATGACTTGTTTTCCACTGAGGAAGAACGGCAGGATGCCAAGTTGGAGAAAATCCAGATTCTACCGCTGTCGGAGCTGCACCCCTTTGAGGGGCATCCGTTTCAGGTGCGCGATGATGAGGAAATGGACAAGATGGTGGACAGTGTCAAAGAATATGGCGTGATGACCCCCGCCATCGTTCGCCCGCGCCGGGACGGCGGTTATGAAATTGTAGCCGGACACCGCCGCTGCCACGCCAGCCAACGCGCCGGAGTGGACACCATGCCCTGCATTGTGCGGGACATGGACGATGATACCGCCATTATTTTGATGGTGGATTCTAACTGCCAGCGTGAGCATATTCTGCCGAGCGAAAAAGCAAAGGCGTACCAGATGAAGTTGGAGGCTGTAAAAAGAAAGGCCGGTAGACCGTCAAAAAATAATTCGGCCCAAGTTGGACCGAATTTATGGGCCTCCGAAAAGGTTGCTTTGGATGCAGGCGAAAGCAAGTCACAAGTGAAACGATATATAGCACTCAACAACCTCACCCCTGATCTGATGCAGCTGGTGGATGACGGCAGACTCAAGACCACTCCTGCGGTGGAGTTGAGCTATCTGACACCGGAGGAACAGGAAGAATTTCTCTCTTATATGGAAGAAGAAGGCTGCACGCCGTCTTTGTCCCAAGCGCAAAAACTCAAAGCTGCCAGCAAGGAAAGTGTCCTGACAAAAGACAAAATCCACGGGATTATGTCTGCCCGTTCCCCCAGCGTAAAGCCGCGCGAACCGCAGCTCACGATTGCCGTATCCAAGGTCGAACGCTATTTCCCGAAGGGCTGTACCTCCGAGCAGATGGAAAGTACCATCCTGAAACTTCTGGAAAACTACTACCGCAAGCGGCAGGATTACGAACGATGAGGTGGCGGTATGACAAGAGTTTTGATTATAGAACCGGGCTACTGCCCCTATCAGGCTGCCTTTGACAGCCCGCAGGCGGCAATTTCCGAGGTGATCGAGGGCGACAGTTTGCTGCTGAAACCGTTCGGCACATCGAAAATCGGCGTTGTGTGCAGTAAAAACCAAAGCCGGCTGAAATACAACAGACAACTGGAAGATGGTTGCACGATACGCGGGCGGTTTCTGGTTTGTGGACTCAGTGAGTCCAAAATGTTGGGGCTTTCAAAAGAACAGGCGGAGCGCTATAATCGGCTGCTGTTCTTTCCGCAGGTAGAGGATATGCTGTCCGGTGATTTGCCGGTTGCCAAGGTCCGCCCGCCGGATGAGCGCTTTGGAAGTAAAATCTCTTTTTGGGAAAGGTTGAGCCGTTAATTATAAAGGAGAATCACCGAGATGAACAAACACGATACGGTCATTGGCTATATCGAATATCTTGACTGCAACGGATGCGTTCGGGAGCGCATTCCGTATGTCGATGCAGAGAAATTCAAAACCAGAATTTACGCTTCTTTGTATTGTGGCGAACCCATCATTCCGGTTTTGTTTCCGGAGAATCTGAGCCAGCCTCTTCTCTTTGAAAAGGGCACCATTTTTCCATGGGGATTGCGAAGAAAGAAGTACGAGCTGCTGCCGTATGAAATCTACCAGACAAACAACCGTGAGATTGCGTTTTTACGATATGACTACACCAAAGATCATATAAATGCCGCATTCTATAAGCTGGTGTACCGCGGGCAGATGGAATGCTGGCAGACGCTGGACAGCCTTTACTGCCTGCACAATCAGGAAAACCGCCCCAACGGCAGAAAGATGCGCTCTTTGTCTGTCAGCGATATTATTGTAACGCATGAGGGCGGTGAGGCACACGCCTATTATGTGGAACCGATTGGATATAAACAGGTGGATGACTTGCTGCCGGGGCTGGAACAAACCAAGAAACGCAGCGTTGCACGCGAAGAACGATAACAAAATCAGCTCGGCAAAGGAAAATACACCCATAAATGAATTGGATTTTCTTTATTGGTTTTTCTATCATGAAATCATTCACATTTCGTTTGTTGATTTTTTTATGGTAATTCGATATAATACCTATAGGAGTGATACGATGATACTTCAATATTTTGTTACCGAGGAAGCATCTGGGAAAACAATCCCCATTGAAATCGATCGAGCCACCACCGCCGATCTTGCCACTACGAAATCCTGCTGGCAAAGCGACTGGACGAGCGATTTCATCGGTGATCCCAACCTAGAGAAATACGCAGCGAAAACCGACGAAGGTGAAATTGTCGCCTTGGGTGCATACAAAGAAGATGAAAACGGTATTTCTATTTATATCGTTGATATTGAAGCTCATCCTGAGAGCAACCCTACGATCTCCCAACCCAAAAAGTATCTTGGCATCGGTCGCATGATGATTGCTTTTGGTATTCAACTGTCCATTGATGCCAGCCTTGGCGGTATTGTAACCTTTGCCGCCAAAACCGATGAATTGCTGGAACATTATATAGAGGACTTTGGTGCAATTCCCATTGCACAGCCTATGTCCGGTGGTCCTAAGTTGTTAATGATTGCTGACGAAAGCGCACAGGAGATTTTCAGCACCTATCTTTCATGAGGAGGAACGCTTATGCAAAAGGATAAAACCGAGCTCGAGGTCGCGCGAATGACCAAGGAAAACATTCAGTATCTGGATGTCTTTTTTGCCGTATGCAAACGGTATAAGGTTGATTACTACCACGCCACCGAAAAGCAGCGCGCGTTCATTGATGCGGTTGCAGCACACGAATTTTCCATGAAACAAGCGCACGAAAAAGGGCTGAACCGTTCCTCTGTTCCCCCGTTTATGGGCATCAAACGAAGTGAACGCAGCAACAACCGCCCCGCATAAAATCAAATCACACGAATGGAAAGCTCTGCACAGCCATGTGCAGGGCTTTTTTATTACCGCAAAGGAGATGAAACCGATTGGCGAATTACCAAAACATTTTACGGCAGGCACATCAGGCGATTGCCGATGTGGCAGATAATGCCGACAGCTGGCGGGCGTTTTTGCGCTCAGCCGCGTATACAACGCATTACGCTTTCCCGAATCAGGCGCTGATTTACAGCCAGCGCCCCGGAGCCACCATGCTGGCGGACATCGACACTTGGAACCGTGCTGCCGGGCGCTGGGTCAACCGCGGTGCGCACGGCGTAGCGTCCCTTGGCACCGGTAATATGGCGGGCAATGTGCGGTATCTGTTTGACATCAAGGATACCCACCCTGCCGGTAAAGGTGCCAAACCACTGGGCTGGCAAATCACCGATGTCAACCGCTATCTGACCCTGCAAGCCTTGCAGGAAAAGCACAATGCCGAGAGCCTGCCGGAAATCTTTGGTCTGCAGGCAGCCTTGTTTGTGGCACAGCACGGCAAACAACTGGACGCCGATTTACAGAATGCCGTGATCGGCAGCACGCTGGAATGGGCAAAGCCGCAGGAGCAAACGGCGATTTTTGCCAACCTCATCACGCAGAGTGCCGTCTATATGGCGGCAGTGCGCTGCGGTTTGGGCGACAGCGCCGTACCGCAGGATGCCTTTGCGGACATTGACCGCTTTGATACCGAATCCGCCGTTTTGGCGCTGGGCAATGCCGTCAACCGCGCGGGACGGCAGATGTTTGCCGAAATCGGCGCTGTCGTCAAGAGCATCGACAGTGTTGCAAAGACCCAGCCGAAACAGTATGATGAGAATGTAAGCAAGACGAACCAACAGGAGGTGCAGGATCATGGATATGACGAATCTGAACGGGTATCTGGTGCCCAAGATGGCAATGAAGGAAACGCACAGACCGCCGGTCGGGAGAATCGGTCTGCAGCGGGAGAAGTTCCTGCAAGAGAACCACTCCCTGCTGTACGACAAGATGCTGCTGGACGGGACGCTGTACAGCGACCTGAAACAGACCGAGCAGCACTATTGGGAGCAGGTGGAGCAGACCATCACGAAGCTGCTGGTCAGCAACCCGGCACCGGACAAGAACAACGACCCATTGGGCTGGACGGCGCACATGAACAGTCTGCAAGCGCAGGCAGCGGAATTGGCGATGCCCATCGTGACGAGCCTGTAAATACCGAACCCACAACAGCGGAGAGCGAGCTATCGCCCTCCGCTGTTTCTGTTTCCGATGAGATTGAACTGCCGGAAAGCGTGGGGCGCGGCAACCTTGCCGAGGAAACTGCCGCCGCAATCGGTCTGCCCGCACCTGAACAGCAGCAAGAAACCATCCGCCAATTACAGCACCGCGCAAGCTGGCAGCCGCCCATCAAGGATGACGGCACCCATATCGACGAGCAGGACATTGTCGATGTTCTTGTCATGGGCAGCGGTTTTTGTGAGGGGCGTTTTCGCATACAGGAATTTTTCTCTGCCACAGTATTGCCTACAGTAAAGGAGCAAGCCAACTGGCTGAAAAAAGAATACGGTATCGGCGGGCGCACTTGGGATTTCCGAGATGGCGAAAGAGGATTTCTGGATTATGATGCCAAGGGGCTGAGAATCAAGCGCTATGCATCCGATAACGCCCCGGATTATTTCCGCTTGCTGCCGTGGAACGAGGTTGCCCGCCGTTTGCACCTGCTGGTCCACAACGACCAATATCTGGATGAAAACAACAAGCAGGGATATGAAAAATGGGAAGCGGAACAGCAAGCCAAACGCGACGCCCGTCAAGCCGAGATAGACTATGCGGAGAAAACCATCGCGGACTTTTGTGAACGCGAAGGGCTGGGCAAACCGGATTTTTCGAACCTTACGCACATCGACCTTGCCTATTCCACCACCGGGGACGGAGAACACGAAATTCAGGTGTACGCCAACTTCTTGCGCAATGAAATTGTGTATCTGGTTGACGGCTCTTTTGTGGACAGTGCGCGCTTCGACAACACAAGGGCGCTTGCCAAGGAAGGCATTGAGGACATTGAATTTTCGCAGTTCATTGACGATGCGGAAGCAGCGTATGAAGCATATCAGGAACGCCACAAGGCAAAGCCTGTGGAAAAACGCCCGCTGGCGGCCGGGGATACCGTCTATCTGGAAAACGACCACCCCTTTACGGTAGAGGAAATCGGCATCTTTGATGTGCATCTGCGTGATGAGGATTTCCCGCTGATTGGGCGCGCCGTCAGCCGTGCGGAATTTGCAAGGCTGCTGGCGGCGAACCCCAAAAACAACGCGCTGGCGGCACCCGAATTGCCCAATGCACCGGACGCTGGTGAAGCGGCAGAGGTTATTGAGGGTGAAGTCTTAGAACCTGTAGAAGAACCTGCAGAAGAATCATCTGGTGGATTTGGTGAGCAGGTCTTGAAGGCGGCGGAACGCATCGCCCTCAAAGAAGCCTATGCGCCGAACAACTATATCCCGCCGCAGGACCCTGCATCCCCGCGCACTCCGCGCGAAAAGTTTGCCGCCAACATCACTGCCATCCGCACCCTGAAATCAATCGAAAAGCGTATGGCGGACGGCGGTCCCCACGCAAACGGCGAGGAGCAGGAAATCTTAGCCCAATACTCCGGCTGGGGCGGTTTGTCCGACGCCTTTGAACCCAACAAGGACAGCTGGCACGGCGAATACACCGAGTTAAAAAGCCTGCTGACAGAGGAAGAATACGCCGCTGCCCGCAGCAGCACCCTGACCGCCTTTTACACCCCGCCCGAAGTCATTGACGCAATGTACACCGCCCTGCGCAAAATGGGCGTGGGTGCCGGTACGATTCTGGAACCGAGTATGGGTGTGGGCGCGTTTTTTGGGCAAAGCCACAGCTATTTGTACGAACCGACCACCAGATTGTTTGGTGTGGAGCTGGACAGCCTGACCGGCAGAATCGCCCGCCAGCTGTACCAGAAAGCAAACATCCAAATCACCGGCTTTGAGAAAGCCGACCTGCCCGACAGCTTTTTCGATGTGGTCATCGGCAATGTGCCGTTCGGGGATTACAGCGTGGTTGACCCGCAGTATAACCGGCTGCACTTCAAGATCCACGATTACTTTTTTGCCAAATCCATCGACAAGCTGCGCACGGGCGGCATCATCGCCTTTGTTACCACCAGCGGTACGCTGGACAAAAAGAGTGAGGAAGTGCGCAGGTACATCAACGCCCGATGCGACTTTATCGGTGCCGTGCGCCTGCCGGATTCCACCTTTAAGTCAGCCGGGACCAAGGCTATGGCAGACATCATCTTCCTGCAAAAGCGTGACCGCATTCTGGAGCAGGACGCAAGCTGGCTGCACACCACCCAGACGGAGGATGGGCTTTCCCTAAATAGCTATTTTGCCGAACACCCCGAAATGGTCTGCGGCACACTGAAAACCGTCAGCGGTCCGTATGGTCCTGCCCTGACCTGCGAAGCGTTTGCCGATAAGCCCCTTCCCGATGTGCTGCAAGAGGCGATGTCCCACCTGCACGCTGAATTTCACTTTCAGGACATTGATGAGCAGGAATCCGGCGCTGTCGAAGCCAGCATCCCCGCCGAACCCGATGTACGTAACTTCAGCTTTTGTATCCGTAACGGAAAATTCTATTACCGCGAGAACGCCATTATGCGCGAGGTTTCCCTTGGTGCTACCTCCGCGGCGCGTATGCGGCAGCTGATCGAACTGCGGGACACCACGCGGGAACTGATTCAAGCCCAGCTGGAAGATATGCCGGATGAAGTCGTCACGGAGCTGCAAGCCAAACTCAACCGCCAATACGACAATTACCACCAAAAGTTTGGACTCATCAACAGCCGTGGCGCATCGCTGGATATGCGGGATGACAGCGGATATTTTCTGCTGTGTTCCTTGGAAAACCTCGACAGCGAGGGCAACTTCATCGGTAAGTCGGATATGTTCACCAAGCGCACCATCCGCGCTGCCCGCCCTGCCGAGCGCGTGGAAACCGCCAGCGAGGCGCTGGCGCTGAGTGTCGGTGAGCGCGCGGGCATCGACTTTGGGTATATGCAGCAGCTGACCGGCAAGGACAAGGAAACCCTGATTCAGGATTTGCAGGGAGTTATCTTTGCCGATCCCTTGGAAAAGAATTCTGATGGTGAACCGCGCTATTATACCGCCGATGAATATCTTTCCGGCGATGTGCGCCACAAATTACAGGTAGCAAAGCTGGCTGCACAGAACAACCCCGCTTTTGCCGTGAATGTGCAGGCACTGGAAACCGTGCAGCCGAAGGACTTGGAAGCCAGCGAAATTGCCGTGCGTCTGGGTGCCACTTGGCTGGCACCTGAAATCATCAAGCAGTTTGCCGATGAGCTGGTGGATGCGCCCTACTATGTGCGAGACCGCGTGAAGGTGCTGTACATACCGCTTACCGGCAATTGGAATGTGACCAACAAGAGCTATACGGCCGGGAACATTAAAGCCACCGTGACCTACGGCACACAGCGCGCCAACTTCTACCACATCTTGGAGGAAAGCCTGAACCTGCGGGATGTGCGCATCTTTGACACCAAAGAGGATATGCAGGGCAACAAAATCCGCGTTCTGAACGCCGCTGCCACACAGGAAGCCCAGATGAAACAGCAGCAAATTGAGGACGCTTTCAAAGACTGGATATGGAAAGACCCGACCCGCCGCCAGATGCTGGTAAAGGAATACAACGAACGGTTCAACTCCCTGCGCCCCCGCGAATACGATGGCAGCCATATCCTGTTTCACGGTATGTCACCTGAAATCACGCTGCGCCCCCACCAGAAAAATGCCATTGCGCACATTCTGTATGGCGGCAATACGCTGCTGGCGCACGTGGTGGGCGCCGGGAAAACCTACGAAATGGTCGCTGCGGCGATGGAAAAGAAACGTCTTGGGCTTTGCACCAAGACCCTGATCTGTGTACCCAACCACCTGACCGAGCAGCTTGCCGGAGAGGCTTTGCAGCTGTACCCCAACGCAAATATTCTTGTAGCCCGTAAGACAGATTTTGAAAAAGCCAACCGCAAACGGTTCTGCGCCAAAATTGCGACCGGCAATTATGACATCATCGTGATCGGACACAGCCAGTTTGAGCGCATCCCGCTGTCACAGGAACGGCAGGGCGAATACCTGCAAAGCCAGATCCACGATGTGATCAACCAAGTGGCACAGCTGAAAGAAGAACGCGCCGAGAACTTCACCGTCAAACAGATGGAGCGTATGCGCAAGCAGCTGGAGAAAAAGCTGGATAAGCTCAACGACCAGTCCCGCAAGGATGATGTGGTGACCTTTGAACAGCTGGGCGTGGACAGCTTGATGGTGGACGAAGCCCACGCATTCAAGAATCTTGCAGTGCTTTCCAAAATGCGCAATGTGGCGGGTATATCTCAAACCGAGAGTCAGCGCGCCAGCGACCTGTATATGAAGTGTCGGTATTTGGACGAAATCACCGGCAACCGCGGCGTGGTGTTTGCCACGGGTACGCCCATCAGCAACTCTATGGCGGAGCTGTTCACCATGCAGCGGTATTTGCAGCGGGAAACCTTGGAGCAGCACGGGCTTTCCTCCTTTGATGCGTGGGCATCCACCTTTGGGGAAACCGTGACAGCCGTGGAGCTTGCGCCGGAAGGCACCGGCTACCGCACAAAAACGAGATTTTCCAAGTTCTATAATCTGCCGGAATTGATGAGTATGTTCAAGCAGGTGGCAGATGTGCAGACGGCGGATATGCTCAACCTGCCGGTACCTAAACTGGTGGGCGGCAAGCCCATCAATGTGGCACTGCCGCCAAGCCACCAGCAAAAACAGATGGTGGCAGACCTTGCCGACCGCGCCGAGGAAATCCGCGCGGGAAATGTAGACCCCACCGAGGACAATATGCTCAAGGTGACCAACGACGGCAGAAAGTTGGCGCTGGATCAGCGGTTGATCGACCCCAATCTGCCCGAAAACCCCAACGATAAAGTCCACGCCTGTGCCGAGAATGTGTATCGCATCTGGAACGATACCAAGGAGAAGCGCCTGACACAGTTAGTGTTTTGCGACTTATCCACCCCGAAACCTGACGGCTTTAATGTGTACGATGATTTGCGCAATCTGCTGATTTCCATGGGCATCCCGGAAAACGAGGTGCAGTTCATCCACAGCGCCAACACCGAGGTGAAAAAAGCCGAGCTGTTTGCCAAGGTGCGCAGCGGTGATGTGCGCGTGCTGATGGGCAGCACCGGCAAGATGGGCGCAGGCACCAATGTGCAGCGGCTGTTGGTGGCCACGCATCATCTGGACTGCGGGTGGAAGCCCTCTGACATTGAGCAGCGCAACGGTCGTATGATTCGCCAAGGCAACACCAATGCCGAAGTGTATGAGTATCGTTACGTCACAGAATCTTCGTTTGACAGCTATATGTGGCAGCTTTTGGAAACAAAACAGAAGTTCATCGCGCAAATTATGACGAGCAAAAGCCCCGCCCGCAGTGCTGGCGATTTGGACGATGCAGCGCTATCTTATGCCGAAGTAAAGGCACTGGCAGCGGGCAATCCGATGATCAAGGAGAAAATGGATCTGGATATTCAGGTAGCGCGGCTCAAGACCCTGAAAACCGCCTACAACAACGAGCATTACAGGCTGGAAGATGCCATTACACAGGGATTTCCCGCAGAAATGCGCAAGACCGCCCAACAGCTGGAAAACGCCAAAGCCGACACCATCCGATTGCAGCAAAACACCAAGCGCGATGCGGACGGCAAGGATGTGTTCGCCATCTCGTTGATGGACACGGTTTACACCAAGCGCGAGGACGCAGGCAAAGCCCTGCTGGGGCTGCTGGGTATGGCGATGAACCGCACCGAGCCGGTTTCCATCGGGCGGTACAAGGGCTTTGATTTGCAGATCGCCTATTTTGCGATGGACAAAATGTATCTGGCGCATCTTGTGGGCAGCGGTATCAATCCGGTGCAGCTGGGCGCGGATGCGGTCGGCAACACCATGCGTCTGGACAACTGCCTGCATAACCTTCCGCAGAGCGTGACCGACCTTGAATCCAAATTGGTGCAGCTGCAAAAACAGCTGGAAAACGCCAAGGAACAGCTTGCGCAGCCCTTTGCCCAGGCGAACGAGCTGGCTGAAAAGAGCAAGCGCCTTGCCGAGCTGGAGGCGCTTTTGAACCTGAACGAAAAGGATATTGTGCTGGATACCGTGCCGGACGAAGAGCAACAGTGTCGTTCGGACAATCGACAGCGTGGACAAGAAAGGTAGAAGGTTTTAAGATGAAGGAAAGAAGAAGCAACCGGGTCAGAGATGGCCCCCGCAAGGAGTTATCAAGATGAAAAAATGGATCGTAATGCTTGCGATGCTGTCCTTATTGACAGCCTGCGCACAGGCAGCGGTACCGGAATCCGCTGAATTGACGGAGTTGTCGGCAGCGACATCGGAAAGCGCAGACGCCAAAGAAGCGGCAGTTTCACAGCAAACCAGTGCGCCGACCGCAACACCCATCGCTACGCCGGAACCGACCGCTACCCCCGCGCCGACACCTTCGGCAACACCTGCCGCTACCCCCGCGCCGACTCCTGCCCCTACGCCGGAACCCACAGCAGCGCCGACGGCAGAACCTGCCCCGGCGCAGGTCAGTATGAGCTATGGTGCTGTGCCCTTTGATTTGGCGGCAGGCACCGAACAGTGGTGGAGCATTGACAGTTCGGATTCTGCTTATTGGGCGGTGCAGGAAAACATCAACGCACTGCGCGCTGCCGGTGGGCTGGCACCCTTAACAATGGACGGTGGACTAAGCGCCGCAGCCGATGCCCGATGCGAGAGTTTTGTGGCAGGAGGTCCCTTTGACCACAGCGGCATGACCACCCGCAGCGAAATCTGCGCCGCCGGTCCTCTGGGTTCCGCCAGCGCCGTTTGCACCGGCTGGCAAGGCAGCCCTGCCCATTACGCCAACATTATGGAATCCAGCTTCACCAGTATGGGTGTGGGCTGTTGGTTCTGCCAAACGGCAGAGGGACAATACACCTATTGGGTCGTGACCTTTAACTGATGCACGGCAACGGGATTCACTACAAGAATAACGCATATTGACCAAGGAAGCATTTCTGTTAGATCTGAAACAGCACCTGAGCGCTCACATTTGTGGGCGCTTTTTTATTGGAGGGACTCTATGGACATCGAAACTTTGCTAATAAAAGCCGAGCAAGACGGCTGCATGGTCGTGCTGAACGACATTGCCCCCAATCGAGAACGCAGCGAGTTGGTATTTCGTGTGCCGGAAAGCGTATACGACACCCCTGTTGCCGCGCTCGACATAGACGAAAGCACAAAAAGTGCGCTGCAAAAGCAAAAAATCACAGTTTTGGAGCATCTGCTGCACCGCCTTGCGGTGGGGAGAAATGCAGCAAAACAGTTGCATATCGCGCAGGATGCCGCCGAGCAGGTCGTGAATGCGGTGATCGAAACCGCTTACCGCAGTCTTTCCGAGCCAGAAAAGCGGAATTTCTGGGAAAGAATTCTGCACAATACGGACGGTGATGCAATGTGAAAAACGATCCCCTTGTCGCTAAGCTGTACAACAAAATGCAGCAGGAGCAAAACGAATACCGTGCGTGGCTGCTTGCACAGCCGCCAGAAGAAATTCTACACCACGCCTACGAGTACAGCGTCCGTGAGGACATTATTCTGGCAACGGAAGAAATGAACCTCACCCCTGCACAGGTGCGGGCACTGCTGAAATCTCCCGCGCCGCTGGCGGATGTGTATAAGGATTTTTCCAAGCTGGAAACCGATTATATGAGCATTGTGGCTCAGTGTGTGGAAGACCGCGCAGATGACTTGCTGAAAAAGGAACAGCAGCAGAACCCACCCAAAGTATATCGACAGTCCGTCACTTATGCCCGCGAACACGGCGAATTGCAGCAGTACCATGCGTCTTGCCACTTGAATGAAAGGTGTCGTGACGAGATTGACGCAGCGCTTGCACAGCGCTTTGATGGTATGCGGCTGGGCGCTGGCGCTGTTGAACAGGTAGTGGCGGAATATGGTTTGGAGCGCACAAAATATGTGTTGGCAGCGGCCATTCAAACCCGTGATGGAGATGGTCGCATTTCGCGCACAAATAGAAAATGGGCAGATTCCATTCGCACGATCAAAGATATGGATCGCCGTGGATTTGACCGTTCCTGTTACTACGCTGACCTACAAGCGCATACCTGCCTATTGGACGGTTTTGTAAACCAAGTGCGAAAATTTGAAAAAGCCAAAGCCCAGCCCGCTCAGGATACCCCCGAAAGATAACCGCAGCGTCTGCATTTTGCAGGCGCTTTTTTTCGTGAAAAAATCTCTGTTTTGAAAGGATTTCACAATGAAAGAAACACATTATAAATTAAAGCATCGCGTTACCGCGCTGTTTGCGGCGGCGGTAATGCTCTGCTCCATGCTGCCCGGTGCAGCGTTTGCGGAGGAACCCACACCGCAGCCCACCGAGGAAACCGTGCAGATGGAGCAGCAGACCGAGCCGTCTGAAACAGACAACGGCCAGACCGACGAGAGCAGCCCCGACCCCGGCGAGGATGTAACCGAAGCCACCCCGGAAACGGCAGAAGAGCAGCCCGCTGAAGAAGAAATCCCTGCTGCCGTTGTCGGCGCGGAACTGTACACCGATCTCCCCAATGCACCCATTGGTTCCTACATCGGCAGCGAGGGTCTGCCGGTTGCCACCGGTGAAACTAAAATCGGTATTTCCGAGTGGCCCGAAAGCCAACTGGAAGAAACCAGCGGCAGCTATCTGACCGCCGCTGCACTGGACAATGACGGTCTTACCATGGCCGCGCCCCTGCTGGACGGCGCAGACTATGCCATTGTTCCTATTATGGCACAGGTCGAATATCCCGCAGACGGCAGCAGCACCGACATGATCCTGCCGGATGGCGTGACCTTGCAGGACTTTTACGGCGAACCCGCCACTGATGCCGATGCCTTGCTGCACAATAGCTACCATGAAACCTCTGCCGCCGTCATGGGCGTATATGTACAGGCCGCTGCCGATTTTAACGCACAGCTTGTCTACACCGGCCCGGACGGCAGCACGCAGACTAAAACGCTGTATGTCACCATTGACCGTGAACACACGGTGGCATCTCCGTTTGCTGATGCCGGTATTGCTGCCTACGGCGAACGCCCTATCCCCGACGTAACAAGCGGCAAAATCACCAAGGTCGCCAAAGTCAATAGCACTTGGTTGATTTGGTTCAATGGCGAACCCGCCTACTGCTGCACCCACGGTGCCAACGGTCAACCTGCAGGATGCCCGACATATACCTATGTGAACACTTCCACGGTTGGTGCAGACCAGTGCATCACCGGTGACCACTACGGCAACCAGATTCGCATCTGGGGCGGCTTGAACCAGCTTTCTTTGGGCGATGCGGACGATCTGCCCGCTGTTTTTTTCGCTGACGAGGGTGAAGAAATCTCTCTTTTGGATTTCTGCACATCAATTTATGACGATGTACAGATGTATATTATCGAAAACTTCCCTGAAAGCACTGCCGCGGAAATTTATCTTGCCTCTGCCGATGAACTGCTGAACGGCGTGGAAACCTACGCCTCCGCCCGTGGGTACTACACCTATATCTACAATCCCGGTCGCGCAGGGTGGCAGACCGTTGCCCTGATCGGTCCTGAGATCGGTGAGGAGGAACCTGAGCCGGAACCTGTTGTGCAGGAATACTATGCCAGCTGGGAGGCACCTGCCCAGACCGCCAGCGGCAGTTTTGATTTTTCCTATGGAATCCGCACGGATAAGATCCAGCTGAAAACGCAGGAAAAGGTGGACGGCGCGACCATCGAGATCGAGCCCATCACCAAATCCGGCAGCATTGACGGCGGCAGCTGGTCTGTCAGCCCGGCAAGCAAACAGACCGTAACCACCAGCGGTCATACCGCCGATGACAACTACCAGAAGAATGGTGGTGATGCCAGTGCAAGTTGGAGTCTGCACTATGCCGTTACCAAAACATCGGGCACTCGCAATGGACAGGTTGGTCCTTTCACCACGCAGGAGGCTGCTGATGCGGCCGCCAACAGTGCCCGCGACGCCGCCATTGCGGAATTGCAGGGTGAGGCCCAGAACGCTGTCAACAATGCTATAGCAGCGGCCAAAGCGCAGCTGGGAAGCATCCAGTTCCGCTATGAGGAAATCACAGTACCGTATGGATTCGGCAAGTACTGGAGCACGAACGGCAGCAGCCAGACGATCTCGGTACCCGCAAACACCAACAATGACTATGTCATGAAAAATGACGAGTGGAGTTTGCAGGTCAACCTCAAGAAAACCGACAGCGAAACCGGCAGCCCGATTGCCGCCGACGCCCAGTATGAAATTTATCAGTGGGACAGTGTAAGTAATAAGTTTCTTGCAACAGGCGGCTACAACACTTACAGTGTACAGCGCCAAGGCGATGGAACTTATGCGGTCATCAACAGTGCGGCCTATGCGACCACAGATTCCATGCGGCATACCCTTTACTACACCCAGCGTAATACGGGCAAGTTTATCATCGTGGAAAGCAAAGCGCCCACAGGCTATTTTGGCGATTGGACAGACATCAATCATCCCGGCATCGTCAACACTCCGCTGGGCAAGCGCGGTTACTATATCGAAATCACCGAGGACAGCGACAATTCTGTAATCTGGCTGGACAACGCTGACTATAATGCCGACATTGCCGCTACCGATAAAGGCGGCACCAAACTTGTCACCAGTACGGGCATAGAAACCACCGTTACCATCTACGACACTGGCAAGGATTCCAGCCGCACTTTTAACACCGACAACAGCAGCAAAGCGGCCAACGAGGACAGCTACACAATCACACCCTCAGACGGCGTTATGAAAAATGACCGCACCTTGGGCGAAATCAGCATCTCCAAGGTTGACCTTGATGCCGTGCGGTATGTGGGCGGCAGCGCCGCCCACGGCACAGCCCTTGCCAGCGGGCAAGCTCACGGCGATGCCGCGCTGGACGGCGCGGTGTACGACCTCTACGCCGCCGAAGATATTACGCATCCTGACGGCGTGACCGGCGTGGTGGACTACTCCAAAATTGTGGATGCGGACGGCAATTCCGTCTGGCACACGACCATCCGCGACAACAGCGGGCAGTGGGTATCTGATTATTTACCCGTTCTGAAAAAAGACCACCTTGTAGCCAGCGCTGAAATTGAGAACGGCTGGCTGTGCTTCAGTAATTTGTACCTTGGCAAATATTATGTAGTAGAGCGCTCCACCGGCGTGGTTATCCCGCTGCGTGACGGCGCTCTTGCTGTTTCCGGCACCTATCCCACCGTGGACAGCCGCACCAAGGCAGCCACCGGGCAGACCGCCGCGCTTGCCAAGAACGGCAGCGGGCAGTACACAGATTGGGTGTACAAGAACCAGTTTTCTACAGTCTCTAAAGGTAAAGCGTTGGATGGCTCTTGGACTTACGATGCCTATTACCTGTCCTTTGCAGATGGCTACCTCTGCGATGAGCATAATTACTACATCACGCCTGCCTATTCTGATGAGGGTTGGTATGTAGAAAAGACCACCTTTGCCGACAATCGACAGGCAGCCGGTGAACAGATCGACAAGACCAGTTACAGCGCCAATTACCACATCCATGCTGACAATGCACTGGCCGAGAGCCAAGACCAAGTAGCAAAAGGCAATGTAGAAATCAGTAAAATCGTATCCTCCAGCGGCCAAAGCAACGGACTGGAACTGGAGGGCGCAGGCTTTACATTCTTCCTTGTGTCCGACCTGTCCAAACTGAAGCAGTTTGAGCAGACCCGCAGCGGCAGCTACACCCTGCAAAGCATTTTGGATGCCTACATTGATAAGACCTACGATAACGAGCATCCGAAGTGGGATTTTTCTGCGGAAACGCAGGCCATCGCAAAGACCTATGAGGTCAACGCTGACGAAATTGACGCGTACAACAAAACGCTGACTGCCGCAGGAGAAAACAAGAACGGTAAGGGCGATGGCTGGCAGCCCACCGGCAGCGCCAACGAATACCAGCTTGCCGAAATCTTCAGCAATGACACCGGGAATATTCGTGTGCAGGGCTTGCCCTATGGCACTTATCTGGTCGTGGAAACCACCGTACCGCACGACCTGTTCCAAGCTGAGCCTTTTATTGTCACCGTTGACCCCGAACAGGATAACAACCCGTGGGGCGCTATGGCCACCCCCAAGGACAGCGTAATGACAGGCTCTGACAGTTATCAGAAATTTACGGTACTGGACGAGGAAATCGAAGTTTATCTCCGCATAACAAAAATTGACGAGGAAACCGGCAAACCGGTACTGCTGCCCGACACCGCTTTCCAAATCTATTGGCTGGACGAGCAGGGGCATTACCGTTATGACAGCAACGGCAACCCGAAACTCGTCACGATGACCGATACTGTCAACGGCCATCTGACAAAAGATGTAGACACTTTCTACACCAACAGCGAGGGCATCTTGACGCTGCCTGAAAAATTGCCGCTGGGTAAATATCGCATTGTGGAAGTCACCGGCCCGAACGGATTCTACAACGAATGGAAGGATACTGCAGGCTACGAAAACGGGATTCTGGCCGATGATGCAGATGGCAGTTTCTATGTGGACTTCACCATCACCACCGACCGCATTTATCAGGCAACCGGCGACAAGAACGAAAACGGCATGGACACACTGGTGATTGGTGAGAAGTATTCCAACCACGAAACCCTCGGCAAGCTGACCATCCGCAAGACCGGCGAGGTGCTGACCGGCTGGCGGTCTGAGCCGGGCGGCATTGATCCGTGGATGACGGGCGAAGCGGAGAATGGCAATTTCACCTATGAAACCCGCCCGCTGGCCGGTGCCGAGTACACCATCATGGCAGCCGAGGACATCTACACGCAGGATCGCCAGCTTGACAACTACGGCAACCGCACGCTCTGGTACGCCAAGGGCGATGTGGTGGCAGTCGTAACCACAGGTGACGGCACTGCCGACACTGCCGTCTTTGCCCCTGTGCGCACGGCGGCGACCTATGATTTTCTGTCCGTCATCTACGACGGCACCATCGGTGAAGTCAGCGTGACCCTGCCGCTGGGCAGCTACCATATCGAGGAAACCAAACCGCCGTATGGCTATGCAGGAACTGACGCTAGCTTTGATGTGACCCTTGCGTGGAACAACCAGACGCAGGAAATCGTTGCGGCTGACGCTGTTGAATTCCATAACGAGCGCGAAAAGGCAAAGGTCGGCATCTACAAAACCGATATGGAAAGCGGCAAATATCTTGCCGGTGCCGTGTTCAACCTGTACACCGCCGATGACATTTACGATGCAGACGGCAGCCTTGTTTTTGCCGCCGGTGAGCTGGTGGCTACCAGCCCCGAAACCAATGCGGATGGCACCACCTACTTCGATTGCGATATTCCCATCCGCGGCGAGCAGTACGGCAGCAGCACCCACAAGGATGCCGCCACCAACAGCGGCAAGTATATCGTCAAGGAGATTCGCGCCCCGCTGGGTTACTACGTCAACGAAGAGCCGATGGAAGTCACCTTTACCTATGACGGGCAGGCTGTGCAGGTTTTGGAAAGCATCTGCACCGACAAACCTACCGAAATGTGGGTAAGCAAGCGCGATCTGACCAACGACGAGGAATTGCCCGGTGCCACTTTGACCATTAAAGACGCTGACGGCAACATTGTGGAAAGCTGGGTGTCCACCGACACGCCCCACCGCATCACAGGGCTGCACTTGGGCGATGCCTACACCCTGACCGAAACCCGCCCTGCCGATGGCTACGCGCTGGCGGATGAAATTACCTTCCGTCTGCTGCAAAAGGTGGACGAGAACGGCAGCAACCTGCAGGAAGCCGAGGTTTACTATTTGACCGAGAAGTCCCTGCTGTTCTGGACGTGGGATGATTGGAAACTGCTGGACGATGCAACCGTGATTATGCGCGATGACACTATCAAGGTGGAAATCTCCAAGAAAGATCTGACCACAATGGAGGAATTGCCCGGCGCGGAGCTGATCATTACCGACAAGGACGGCAAGAAAATTGACCGCTGGGTATCCATCGACAAACCTCATTACATTGAAAAACTGCCCGCAGGCGATTATACGCTGACCGAAATGAAAGCCCCTGACGGGTATGCCTTTGCCGAAAGCGTACCGTTTACGGTACTGCCCACCGGCGAAGTGCAGCGATTTGAAATGCGGGACAATGTTATCAAGGTGGAAATTTCCAAGGTGGACATCACCACAAACAAAGAACTGCCGGGTGCCGAGCTGATTATCACCAATAAAGACGGCAAGAAAATCGACCGCTGGGTATCCACCGACAAACCGCATTATATCGAAAAGCTGCCTGCCGGAGAGTACACGCTGACCGAGATCACGGCACCGGATGGGTACGATATTGCGGAGAGCATTCGCTTTACCGTTCTTCCCACCGGCGAAGTGCAAACTGTTGTGATGAAGGATGCCCGTATCCCGGAGAAAACGCCTCATCCCGAAGAAACACCGCATCCTGAGGAAACACCACAGCCGACCCCCAGCGCCACGCCTGCGCCGACTCCGGCACCACAGCCAATTATTCCGCAGACCGGCGATACCTTCCCGTTGGGATTGCTGCTGACCGTAGCCGGTATTTCGCTTGCCGGGCTGGCGGCACTGATTTACAAGTGCGTCCACTGCAAATCCGTTGCCAAAAGAAACGACGATGAAACCGAATAAGGAACACAAAAATGAACCATCCAACCACTATGGGTGACCCGCGAGGGCCACCCATTTTTTATGAGGAAATCGAATGAAGCATATTCTGACTTGCAGCTTTGGCAAAGACAGCATCGCCACGGCGCTGCTTGCCTTGCAGCACGGCGAACCGCTGGATGAACTGGTTTATTCCGAGGTAATGTTCAGCGATACCGTATCAGGGGAACTGCCGGAGCATAAGCGGTTCATCTATGAAACAGCAATCCCGTATTTTGAAAAGCGCGGCATTCCCACAAGGGTTCTGCGCGGGCAAAAGACATATTTGGACTGCTTTTACCACATCGTAAGCCGCGGCAACGCCGAGGGAAAGCTGGCGTCCTTTCCGCTGACCGGACGCTGCAGTATACAAAGGGACTGCAAACTGCCACCCATACGCACCTACCAGAAAACATTGCCGCACGACACGGTTTACTATCTGGGGATTGCCGCCGATGAACCGATACGACTGGCACGACTAAAGGCAAACCAAACCTCTCTGCTGGCAAAGTACAACCTGACCGAAAAAGACGCGCAGGCAATGTGCCAAGCCGAGGGGCTGCTGTCCCCGCTATATGCGTTCACAGGGCGCGGCGGCTGCTGGTTTTGCCCCAATGCATCCATGCGGGAACTTCAGCACCTGTACAATGCCCACCCCGATTTGTGGCAACTGCTGCTGGAATTGCAGGATGCCCCCAATAAGGCAACAGAACGCTTCAACCGCAACTATACGCTGCACGATTTAGATTTACGATTCTGTCTGGAGGGGGAGCAACTGAGCTTTTTTACATATGGGGAGCGTTGAGCAGACGATGAAGAACTTTCTATATTCGCTTTTTATTGGGCTGTTCGGTATGACTGGTCTTACAAGCATCGCGTTCTTGTGGATGTATGCCGCACAGTCCAAACAACAGGCGCACCTTTACAGCAACCTTGCCGCCGTAAGGAAGCAGAACACACAACAGGAAATTGCATCGCAATCCTCGGCACAACCAAGCAGCCGAAACCTGTATTTAGAAAACGCCGATATGGTCGGCTGGATTCTTATCGAGGACACCAACATTGACTATCCCGTGATGCAGACACCGACAGACCCCACCTATTACCTGAAGCACGACTTTGAAAAGAACTACACCGACTACGGCTGCCCCTTTATGCAGGCAGACTGCGATGCGCTTTGCCCATCCGATAACCTAATCATCTACGGTCACAACATGAAGGACGGTTCGATGTTCGCAGACCTTGCCAAGTACCGCAGCAAGGATTTCAGGCAAGCACACAAAATCGTCCGGTTCGATACCGCACTGGGCAGCAGCGCCTATGAAATTTTTTCCGTGATCCACACGACCGTGCAGGCAGATGATGCCGATGCGTTTCCGTTCTATCGGTTTGTGGACGCAGCATCTCCGGAAGAATTTGCCGATTATGTGTCAGCCTGCAAGGCACAGGCGCTGTACGATACAGGTATCTCCGCCGAGTACGGCGACAAGCTGCTCACGCTTTCCACCTGCGACAACATTACCGACAACGGCAGATTGCTTGTGATCGCCAAACAAACCGAAACAGAATAGAGGAAACAAAAATCCATGAAAACAACAAAGGAACCCCAGCGCGCGTGGTTGTATGCGCGCGTCCCCGGCAACTATATAGAAACGAAAAACACCCTGAATGTTTTGATGCTGCAGGCACAGCGCGACGGTGCCGAAGTAGTTGGGTGGGGATATGACATTCACCACGGCTGGCTGCGCCGCCCTGCTTACCGCAGGATGATGCGCGAGGCAAAGGCGGGAAATATCGAGAGAATTTATATCTGCCGTATGAGCCAGATCAGCGGCACGGAACGGCATCTGATTTCCTTTTTCAGGCGGCTTATGCGGTACAAGGTCAATGTCATTGCAACCGAGTACGCCCTGAATCTGAAGGTACCTGCCTACCATATGGGCACGGTAATTGATGAAATCTGCGCCCGCAAAGGGTGGGAGCGACCTTGGTTTGTTTCAGAAAGCTCGGAACGGCATTGCGTTAGCAACGCCGTGGCAAGCACGTCATTTGGTACACCAAACGACAACTTGTTAGGGGAGAACCCCTAAGACCCCTATTTCTGCGATGGACTTAAGGCGATAATTCTTGCGGGAATAATTCCTGACAGAATTATTTCAGCCACATAGGAGAACCGCTTGATTTTTTTGCACGGCAGATGGCACAATAACACTGAAAATATATTCAGTGAAAACAAATTCAGCGTTATCCTGCCAAACATAACCCGTCTGTCTGCCGGGTTGGAATAAGAACTTTTTGCCGATTGCATTGTACGATGCAGTCGGCTTTTTTGTTGGGGAGGAATAGACAATCAGAGAACGAAACAATCGCATTACATTCCACATGAACGACAAGGAGCTGGAAGAACTGAACCGGAATGTTCAGTGCGCCGGTATTTGCAGAGAGAAATATATCCGCTGCGCGTTGATGGGCATTACCATTCACCCCCGCACACCGGACAGCTGCAAGGCGCTGGCAAGGCAGGTGGCGGCGGTCGGCAACAACCTGAACCAGTTAGCGCGCATTGCCAACTTCAACGGCAAGGCAGAGGACGCTTATCTGCAGGAAGCACAGCAGATCATGACCCGCATTTGGCTGCTTATGAAGGAGCAGCTATAATGGCGACAACAAAAATCCTGCCGGTGCGCAAGCGCCTGAAAGACTGCCTGGACTATGCTGCAAACCCGAAAAAAACCGAGGTCTTTCGCGGCGATTCGCTCGACCGGCTGATGCACTACACCCAAAACGAGGATAAGACGGAGCACCAGCTCTATGTCACCGGCTTTAACTGCGACCCGCAAAATGCCTGCCTGATTATGGAGGCAACCAAACGCCGCTGGCATAAAGACATCGGACACGGCAATGTCGGCTACCATATTATTCAGAGCTTTAAGCCCGGCGAAGCCAGCCCGGACCAAGTGCATCAAATCGGCTGCGAATTAGCCAGACGCTGTCTGGCAGATCGGTTTGAGTGTACGGTGTCCACCCATCTGGACAAGGGGCATCTGCATAACCATATTGTGGTCAATTCGGTTTCCTTTATGGACGGCAAAATGTTCCGCAACGATTTCAAAACCTACTATCAGGGCATACGGCAAATTTCCGATGACCTGTGCCGGCAAAACCGGTTGTCAGTCATAGAAACGGACGGACGAGGCATCTCGTATGGCGAATGGCGCAACCGCCGCGAGGGCAAGCCGACACTGCGCGGTATGGTCAAAGCCGATGTGGAAATGGCGCTTGCCGAAAGCGCCGACTTTGACGATTTTGTCGGTAATCTGCAAAAGATGGGCTATGAGGTCAAGCACGGTCCCCGCGTCAAGCACATGGCGGTTCGGCACCAAGACAGCAAAAGGTTTGTGCGGCTGGACGGTGTTGCGCCGCAGTTTTCCGAATCGGAATTGAGAGAGTTTTTCACGCAACTAAAAAAACTTCCGCCCGAAATGCAGCAGGAATATCAGACAGAAAATCAGCCTGTGCAGCAAGGTTGGCAGACGACACCGGCACTGCCGGTTGTACGCCGCGCGCGCTGCCGCAGCAGACTGAACCGCCCTTATAAAAAGGTGGGCGGCATTATGGCTTGCTACTACCATTACTGCGCCTTGCTGCGCAGAAGCTACCGCGGCAAAAGCGGACGGCGCTGCTACTACCTGCTGCGCGAGGATTTCAGCAAATTCAACCACTATCGGCGGCAATGCGATCTGCTGTGGGAGCAAAAAATCGAATCCACCGAGGAACTGCTGACCTATAAGACAAAGCTGACCCACGAACTGGAGGTGCTTACTCAAAAACGCAAATATCTGTATAACCACAAGGAAGTCCTGACGCCGGATGTCCGCAACAGACGATTGGAAGAATTGTCTGCCCGGATGCGAACCGTGCGCAGGGAGCTGAATACCTGCGCAGACATTGAAACCGATGCTGCCGCTTTGCTGCTGAAATGGCAGGAAGTGCGGCAGGCTGAAAAAGAAGAACGCGAGGTGAACGAAAATGAACAACGGCGGAGAAGCCGCTGACCAGATGGTGCGGGAAGCACTGCAATTTTCTGAGGTTGCTATCAAGCTGACAGCGCTGGGCTTTAAGAACTCGCTGGCGATTGCGCTTGCCTACGCCAAGGAAAACCCCAAGGTGCGCGGCAAGACAAGTCTTGACCGCCTACTGCGCGAGGGCAAGGAGATGAAGATCATCCCCTTGCAGACCAAGGATCTTGCTCAATTCAAGGCGTATGCCAAACAGTACGGTGTGCTGTTTGCGTCCATTAAGGACAAGGGCGCACAGGGCGAGAAAATCGACATTATGTTTAAGGCAGAAGATGTATCCAAGCTCAACCGCATTTATGAGCAGCTTGGATATACCGTACCCAAGAAGATCTCGGCTGACCGAAAAAACGCAGAAACCCGCCGCCAGACGCCCGATCCGATGCTGACGCGCGGGAAGACGATGGAGGATATTGACCCCCGCCCCTCGTTCAAGACGGTGGCGGCACAGCTGCGCAAGGCAGCAGCCCGCAGTGCGGAACGCGCGGTCAATGCGACCCGAAAGGAGGAACGCTAAATGTATGAGCGTATGAACATTGAGGATTGGAAAGCCAAAAAGAAGAACGACCGCGATGCCGTGCTGGCCGACCAAAAGCAGGCGCTGCAGGAGGTTTTGCAGGACGGCGCGCATCTGACCGCCTACCTGCTGGGGCGCGGCAGGCTGGGCAGCGGGATTACCTCCGGCAATGCCGCACTGGTGCTGAAAGCCTGCCCGCAGGCGACTGCCGTGATGTCCTTTGACGGATGGAACCAATTTGGGCGCAGGGTCAGCAAGGGTGCCGTTGGCATTTCGCAGTTGGTGCGGTCCAGCGGCTATTTTACGGTGGGCAAGGTGTATGACCGGTCCGCGACCTACGGCAACAAGCCCTGCCCGACGGTAGAGCTGCAGGGCGACCAGCTTGGCAAAGCCATTGCGGTATTGACCGCCTTGTCACCGGTGGAGGTGCAGTTTGATGATAAGCAACCCACAGGTTTTCTTGCTGACGAAAATCTTATTCTCTATCCAAGCGGTGCAAGCAATGAAGAAGTCCTTGCGCGTCTGCCTGCGGATATTGTTCTTGCCACGGCAGCGCAGTGCTATGCAGAGGTCGGTAATGAAGAATACCTGCACCAGATGGCGTTGGCTGTGTCTGTTGAAGTTTGTGGTCGGCTCGGTCTTGCACCGCCCGCCGATGCCGCCGACAGGCTGAACGGCTTGCGGGCGCATATCCCTGCCGGGGAGGAGCGCCGTGCGTTGGAGGAGGTGCGCGAGATGGCCAAGGTGTTTGGCGATACCGTCTGCAAGGAACTTGACTTGCAGCGCCCGCGCAGTGATTTGCAGCGCACGGAGGAGCGCTGACCGCCATGCGCCCGAATAAGGATCGGCAGAACCTCTGGCTCTGGGCTGCCTTGCTGCTGCCGCTGCTCTGGCTGGCGGCAGGGCTGGCGCAAATCACCGAACAGGCGCACGGGCTGTCCGCTTTGGCGGCAGGGCTTACCGCGCTGTTGAACGACCCGCTGAACCTGCGTTGGTGCAGCAGCACCCCGAAATTTCTGCTGGCGGTTTTGGTGCTCTACCCGCTGGGGGTGTATTGCTATCTGCTCGATCAGGCGGACCGCCGCCCCGGCGAGGAACACGGCTCTGCCCATTGGGGCAATGCCAGAGAATTGAACGAACGCTACCGCAACCGCAAGAACCCGTGGCAGGAAATCATTCTTTCCCAGAATATCCGCCTCAGCAATGATTCCTACCAACACCAGCGCAATCTGCACGTTGTTGTGATTGGCGGTTCCGGCAGCGGTAAGACCCGCTTCTATGTAAAACCGAATGCCCTGCAATGCAGCGGCTCCTACTTCTTTTTGGACCCCAAGGGGGAGCTGACCTATTCCCTCGGCGGTGCTATGGAGGAAAACGGCGTCACCGTGACGGTCATTGACTTTGTGCATTTCCGCGGACATTACAATCCGGTAGCGTACCTGAAAACCGATGAGGACGCTATGAAACTTGCTTATGCGCTGGTGTTCAACACCAAAAAGAACCCGGCAGCCTCCGGCGGGGAAAACGAGTTCTGGGACAAGAGCGCGGTTATGTTTCTGGCATCGCTGATTTTGTATATCCTGTACGAATCCCCGCTGTATGAGCGCAACCTCAACACGATGATGGATATGATTCTGGAATGTAAGGTCAGCGAGGACAGCTATGATGAAAACCGTATGGATATTCTGTTCGGTGAACTGGAACAGCGCGACCCGCATCACCCGGCTGTGCTGCAATACCGTTCGTTCAAGCTCGGCAGCGCGAAAACCCTGTCCAGCATTATGGTCACGGCGGTATCCAATCTGCATATGCTGCAATCGGCGGCGTTTGCCGAGATGATTGCCTCCGATGAAATGTTCCTGCCGAAGTTGGGCGTGGAGAAACGCGCCATCTTCTGCGTTATCCCTGACAATGACGATACCTTTAACTTTATGGTTTCGATTCTGTACACCCAACTGTTTGACCAGCTGTTTCGCCTTGCGGATTCCACGCCGGAATTTCACGGCACACTGCCGGTTCATGTACGCCTGATGATGGACGAATTCGCCAATGTCGCAACGCCGGAAAACTTTGTAAAGATCCTTGCCGTTGCGCGCAGCCGCAACATAAGCTGCGATATTATTCTGCAAAATATTTCCCAGATCAAAAGCAAATACAAGGACGATTGGGAAACGATCATCGGCAACTGCGACAGCCTTGTTTACCTTGGCGGCAACGATTACAGCACCTTTGAGTACATTTCCAAGCTGCTGGGCAAGCAGACCATCCGCACCAAGGGGCAGAGCATCGGCAAGGGCAGCCACGGGTCGTCCAGCGACAGCTATCAGGTCACGGGGCGCGAGCTGATGACCCCAGACGAGGTGCGCCGCATGAAACGCAGCGACTGCCTTGTGATGATCAGCGGCGAAGCGCCGGTGAGGGATAAGAAATACAACCTTTTTGATCACCCGAACCTGAAATACACGCCCGACTACCGCAGCCCGCGGGGACTGCTGCATCGCTTTGCAACCCCCATCCCCGCGCCGGAGGGCTACACGATGCCCCCGGATTATATGGCGCAGGCCGGCACCGTATCGCTCGCTTATGTAGCGGAGCTGACCTGCCCCGAAATTACCGAAGATCTATATGATGAATTACAAGAATGGGAGGAATCTCTGTTATGAAAATCAAAAAACCTGTATCCGCACCGGAAACCCAGCGCAAAATCAAGCGCAGCTACCTGACGGTTGCCACGGTTGCCGCCGCCGTAATCGTGATGGCACTGCCTGTGTATGCGGACGACCCGCTGGCGACCATCAATGCACTGAGCGATTTTGTGTTCAGCGCCATTAAAGCCATTGGCGCTATTCTGCTGGGGTTCGGCATTGTGCAGATCGGTCTTGCCCTCAAAAGCCACGATGCCGGGCAGCGCGCGCAGGGCTTTATGACCTTTTTCGGCGGCGTGGTTATCTACTTTGCCAAGGATATTCTGGATATGATTCTGTAACACCGGTTACTTGAAAAGGCAGGTGTAACCGTGTGAATCAAAACTGGATCGTAGAAAATCTGAACAACGCCTTTTCCACTTGGAACGGCAAATTAACAGAGCTTTGGGGGCTGGTGACAACCAGCCCTCAAACTTTTAAGGGCGGGGCGGTATGGGGCGTAATGCAAAGCCTGCACAATGCGATGATCGGCATCGGCTATGCGCTGATCGTGCTGTTCTTCGCCATATCGCTGTTCAAAAACACCGCCAACTTCCATGAACTCAAACGCCCGGAGGCTGCCGTGCATTACCTCATTCGCTTTGTTGCAGCCAAAGCCTTGGTGGGTTACGGCATGGACATCATGCTCAACATCTTTTCCATCTGCAATGGCGTGGTCAGCGATATGGCTGCCGGTATGGGCGGCATCTCGCAGGCTATGGTCGCACTGCCCGGTGAGGTGCAGTCTGCCATTGAAAATGTCGGCTTCTTAGCCAGCATCCCTTTGTGGCTCGTCACGATTCTGGGCAGTCTGTTCATCACAGTGCTGTCGTTCGTGATGATTCTCACCGTGTACGGGCGGTTCTTTCGCCTGTATATGTATACGGCGCTGGCTCCCTTGCCGCTGGCGAGCTTTGCCGGGGAAAGCACACAGTCAGTCGGCATTTCCTTTATTAAGAGCTATGTCGGCGTCTGCTTGGAGGGTGCTGTCATCGTGCTGGCGTGTGTCATCTACGCCGCTTTTGTCAGCACGCCCACAGTTTCAGGCGGCGAGGCAACCACAATGGTGTGGAGTTATCTGACCGAAATTATCTTCAATATGCTTGTGCTGGTCGGGCTGATCAAAGACTCTGACCGCATAATCCACGAAATGATGGGGTTGTAAAAGTATGCAGATACCGATCAATAAAGACATTCGGCGCTATCAGGAAGAAATCTTTATGGGGCTGACCTTGCGCCAGTTACTTTGTTCCGGCATCGCCATTGGGTTGGCGGTGCTGATTTATTTATGGGCAAAACCGCTGTTGGGGCAGGAAACCGCCAGCTGGCTGTGTATCCTTGCCGCGGCACCCATTGCCGCCGCGGGATTTTTCAGCTATGACGGGCTGCCGTTTGAAAAGTTTGTTATCATCGTGTTGGAAAGCACGATTCTGTACAGCGGTTGGCGGGTATGGAAAACCGAACTGCGCCCCAAACAAAAAGGGAAGGTGAAGAAGATTGCGTTTAAGTGAGTATGCGTCCACCCAAAGAACCTACGGCAGCCGCAAGGTGCCGCGCAGTGTGCAGCAGAGCATCCCCATCGACCGAATCTATGAGGACGGGACATGGCGCTGCGGCAATGTGTACAGCCAGATGTGGTCCATGCCGGACATCAACTTTACAATGAGCGATGAGGACAATAAAGCAAAAATCCTTAACCTGCTCGGCAAGGTGTATATGGGTGTGCCTTCTGACTGCTGGCTGAAAATCTGCATTGTCAGCCAGCGCATGGACGAGAAGTCCTTCCGCGAAAATGTTTTGCTGCACCGCAACCTTGACGGCTTGGATAAGTGGCGTGTAGAACGCAACCGCCGAATCCGACAATGCGTCCAAGACGCGGGCAATGTGGTGCAGCACAAGTATCTGATTCTATCCACCAACAAACAGAATGTCACCGATGCCCGCAGCCGTCTGCGGCAGGTGCAGGGCAACCTTTTGGCGGAGCTTTCTAATCTGGGCTGTACAATCAAACCTATGACAAACAATGAACGATTGGAGGTGCTGCACAACTTTTTTCGCCGCGGCGAGGAAGGGCGCTTTCAGTTCAGCTTTGATGACTACGGAAAATTGGGCAACGATTTCCGCAACACGATTGCACCCGATGCGCTTTACAACCCAACACGCGGAAATTGACGACGGATTCGCCAAGGCAATGACGATTGCGCAGTATCCGCAGCAACTCAGCGATAATTTTGTGGCAACGCTGCTCCAACAGGTGCCGTACATCGTTCTCAGCATTGATATTACACCGGTAGAAACCGAGGATGCAATGCGGGAAATCGAGGCATCTCAAATGAAGATTGACTCCGAAAAGTACCGCGCAAACCGACGCAACGTAGAAAATCTCGACTTTATGGCAACCATCTCTCCGCGCAACCAACAGCAGGAAAAGTACACTGCAGAGATCCGCAACGCCATCTGTGAGGGTGACCAACAGGTATTTATGGTGCTGTTGAGTGTGGCGTACTTTGCCGACACGCCGGACGAATTGCGGCAGGAAACCGACGCACTGCAATCGGCAGCCGCCAACTTTAACTGTCGCTTTACCGAGATGCGCTTTCAGCAGGAAAACTGCTTTAACACCGCCATGCCCTATGGGCTGCGCCGTGTCGAAAGCAGCCACATGATGCTTACCCGCAGCGTCACAGCGCTGGTGCCGTTTGTGGCGCAGGAGGTACAATCCCCGCAGGGTATCTTCTACGGCAGAAACGCCATTACCGGCAACCTGATCGTGGGCGACCGTACCAAGCTCATCAACGGCAATGCGATGGTGATTGCCACCTCCGGCAGCGGCAAATCCATGAGCGTGAAGATGGAAATTATAATGGAGTTTTTGCGCTGGCCGAACGCGCGGTTCATTCTGGTGGACCCGGAAAATGAATATGAGCTGCTGGTCAAGGCGCTGGGCGGCGAGGCAATCAAGGTGTCTGTGGACAGCCGGACACACTTTAATCCGCTGGATTATCATTACGACCCCAAGACCGATGTGCCGCCCGATGTTGCCAAAATCGAGTTCGTGCTGTCGATGCTGGACAAGCTGATCGGCGAGAATGGGCATCTTCAGCCGGAGGACAGAAGCCCGATTGCTGCCAGCCTCAAAAACATTTACAAACCGCTGATTGCCTCCGGCTACACAGCGCCCTGCCCGACGCTCGGTGATTTGTATCGGGATTTGAACAAATCCAACCTGCGCCGCGCAAAGCAGCTGGCGTTGATGCTGGATGTATTCGCCAACGGCAGCTTGCAGGCGTTTTCCCACACCACCAATGTGGATATGAACAACCGCCTGATTTGCTTTAATATCCAAAGTCTGGGCGACCAGCTCCGCCCGATTGCCATGATGTCCCTGCTGGAGTTCATCAATATGCAGGTGATGACCAACCGCCGCAAGGACGCCACGGCGGCTACATGGATCTACTTTGATGAGATTCATGTGCTGTTAAAGGACCCTATGAGTTCCAATTTCCTGTATTCCTCTTGGAAAAGGTTCCGCAAATACAATGCCTACGCCACCGGCATCTCGCAGGATATTCAGGACTATCTGGATAACCCCGTGGCGTATGCGCTGCTTTCCAACAGCGAGTTTGTCATTATGCTGCGGCAATCGAAAAGTCTGGATGCCTTGGAACGCCTGTACGGGCTGTCCAAGCCGCAGCTGGAATTTCTGCGCAACGCCAGCGAGGGACACGGCATTATCAAGATGGGCAACAGTGTACTGCCGTTCACCAATCTGGAACCCAAGGATAGTGATGTCTATCAGCTCATCACAACGAAACCGGGTGAAAGGAAGAAGCAAGAATGATTTTGCATAAAGAAAAGGCGGGTCGAAGCCCGCCTTAGAGTTCATGGCAGTTTAGTGCTGCCAGATAGCGTGGAGAACAGGGCAACTCCGAGAAACATCTGACTGTGACGCAGTTCAAGGTGGAACGGGAACAGAATCGGCTGGAGCAACTATCATTAGCAGGCGTCATGGTCAAGGGTAGAACACAAATATAATGCATATTTTCTTCGGGCAAAAGCGCAGGCCATGACTCATGGATTTTTCTGAATCTTTTAAAGCGTTTCGCCGTTTGTTTCGATGATCTTTTTGTATGTCCAGGCAGAATCTTTAACGATGCGCCGCCCGGTCTTGTAATCTACAAAAATCAGTCCAAAACGCGGGTCATAGCCTTCTGCCCACTCGAAGTTGTCCATCAGCGACCAGTGCTGATAACCGAGCACCGGATATCCCTCTGCAACGGCACGCTTTAAGCTACCCAGATAACGGCAAATAAAATCAGCGCGCTGCGGATCGTGCACTCCGCCGTCCTGGCAAATAAAATCATTGTCGGCCATGCCGTTTTCCGTGATCATGATCGGCAGCTTGTAGCGTTCGTAAACGAAACGCACCGTCCAGTACATGACCCGCTCATCCACAACCCAGCCGATCGAGGTGCGCGGCAGGCCGGTCAGCTTTGCCTTTTTATCGCCGCCCCAGTCCGAATAATTATAAGGCGTGTAGATATTCAGCCCCACAAAATCGAGTGGCTGTGCAATCTTTTTCATGTCTTTTTCTTTGCTGGAATAAACACCGTAGGCGCGCACCGGACGACCGGCAAGCATCGGATCCATCCACCAGCGGTTGCCCATCAGACCCATGCCGGTTTCCATGCTCATTATGCGTGCCTGTTCGATTTTTTCTTCCGACTCATTTTCAGGTACAAAGCAGCCCGTCGCCATAGAGATACCAATCTTCGGCGGAAGCTTGGCATACTTGCGAATTGTTTGGACTGCCTGTGCATGTGCCAGCATACAGTTGCGTGTCAGCTGGGAAAGCGCCAGATAATCATGTTTAAACGGCGCGTGTACCCCTTGCATATAACCGTTCATAATAAAGCACTGTGGCTCATTCATCGGCATCCACCAAGAAATGCGGTCCGAAAATGCATCGACAAGCACTTTCGTGTACGCGCGAAAAAGCGGGATGATCTTTTCCGACAGCCAGCCGCCTTTTTTGTAGACCCAAAGCGGCATATCCCAGTGATAGACCGTCAGCAGCGGTTCAATGCCGGCGGCTTTCAGCGCATCGATCAGATCGCTGTAAAAGCGCAGGCCGTTTTCATTGACTTTGCCCTCCTCAGGGATCACGCGCGACCAGCTGACCGAAAAGCGGTAAGACTTGAGCCCCAGCTGCTGCATCAGTGCCACATCTTCCTTCCAGTGGTGGTAATGGTCACTGGCAGTATGGCAGTTGTCGCCGTATTTAATATGTTTTGACTTGGCCACATCCCAAATGCTAGGGGTGCGGCCGCCTTCATTCCAGCCACCCTCCACCTGCGCGGCGGCCGTGGCAGCACCCCATAAAAAATTCTTCGGAAAAACCGTCTTTTCCATAATTACATTCCTTTCCCATTTATTCCGGTGTAAAGGAAAGCTGCGGTATTGCCTTAAGATTTTTGTTGCTCGCCGCGGTTGTGCGCACTCCAAAATGCCACAGCCTCGTCCAGCCAGCCCGCACAGCTTAGACCTTTGCCGAGCCCCACGCCGTGCCCAACACCGGGAAACAGCCGAAACATGTAGTCCACGCTGCACCGGCGCAGTGCTTGCACCAGCAGGCGGCTGTTTTGCACATCGACTTCATGGTCGGCATCCCCGCTCCAGACATACGTCGGCGGAAAGTCAGGGGTTATATGGTTTTCTACACTCGTCAGCTGCACCAGATCGGCCGACGGATGCGGTCCAAGCAGATTCTGCCGGCTTTGCTTGTGCCCGTAGGCACCCATCGTGACAACCGGATAACACAGCACCAGCACAGCGGGCTGCGGCAGACCATAGTGCGAGCAGCCCATTTCATGCGTGGCAAAGCTGGCAGCCAGATGACCTCCGGCCGATGAGCCCCACAAGGAATAATTATCCGCATCCAGATGCAAAGCATCGGCCTGCGCCAGAATTTCGTGAAGCGCGCGTGCCACATCCTGCTGCGGTGCAGGATAGCGTCCCTTTCTGCGGCAGCGGTAGTGCAGGACAAACGCCGAAATGCCGCGCCGGTTTAATTCGGCGGCAAACGTATGCCCTTCGTTTTCTTCGCTGACCAGCATATAGGCACCGCCGGGGCAAATGAGGGCAAATGGGTGTTTTTTGCCGTCGCGGAGTACATAAGCATCCAATTTGTAATGGTTGCCGAACCAAAAGGTGATGCCTGCCCGGTAAATTTCACGCAGAGTCAAAGCTGATGCCTCCATATCAAAAAACTATAAATATTTATGGTCTAAAATCTTTGCACGTTGCGCTTTGAAAAACCATCTCGAGTACACGTCCGGCCGAAGTGTTCAGCGCATCAGTGCGCAGCGTACCAGCTTTCAGTGCCCGGCGCAGCGCTTTTCGCACTCGGGCATTGCCCGGCATGATCAGGTCATTGCCAGCGTTGACTGCCTCGGCAGGCGAACACTGATCCGTGGCATTCCAGTCGCTCATTACAACGCCTTGAAAGCCCCACTCGCGGCGCAGCACGTCCGTACAAAGCTCACGAGCATTACACACATAGCGGTCGTTTACACGGTTGTAGCTGCTCATCACGCACCAGGGGCGCCCCTCGGCAACGGCAATGGCAAAGCCGCGCAGATAGATCTCGCGAAGGGCGCGCTGCGAAACATTGGCTGAAACACCGGTGCGGTTATCCTCCTGATTATTGCAGCAAAAATGTTTGACCGTAACGCCGACGCCGCCGCAGCTTTGCACGCCGCGAGTGATCGCGGCCGCCATTTTTCCAGTAAGTAACGGGTCCTCGGAATAATATTCAAAATTCCGCCCGCAAAGCGGATTGCGGTGGATGTTCATGCCGGGCGCAAGCCAAACCGAAACGCCGATTTCCAGCATCTCAGCGCCGATGGCGCGGCCGATCTCTTCCAAAAGATCGCAGTTCCAGCTTTGTGCGAGTACTGTTTCGCTGGGCCACGCCGTCATATAACAGTAAACAGCGCGACCTTTGCCGGGCTTTGCCTTCACGAAGCGTTCAAAGTGCTTGAGCCATCCCCAACGCCAGTCTTCGGGCAGACCGTCCGGGAAGCGCGGTGTGCCGTCCTTCATAACAACGCTCGACTGGTTCACATTGATCCCAGCCGGGCCGTCGGCCATGATAATATTCGGCACTCCCTTTTTGAGCAGCCCCGTACAGGTGCGCCCGCAGGCACCCATCACATTGTTGTAGCAGCGCACCGAATAACCGCCGCCGGTCACAAGATCTATTTTGTCCTGTGCCGTCATTTTTTGCAGCAGCGCCTGCACTTTCTCAGAAAAAGCTTCACCGTACGGCGCATATTCCTTTTGCGCCACAATCGGGCGGACCTGCTGCAGGATTTTTTCTTTTTCCACCGTCACACTGCCGCAGAACGTTTCGCCAAGAAAGAGCGCATACGGACCATCTTCCAAAATAAAAGCTGATCTTTCCTCGTCAAAACTTGCAATCTGCTGCCAAGAAAAGGACAGGGTCAGCGTTTTGCTTTCGCCGGGAGAAAGGCACTTCGTTTTGGCAAACGCGGCCAGGGTGCGCACCTCATGATCCAGTTTTCCGGCTGGCTTTTGCACAAACAGCAGCAGCACTTCTTTGCCGGCACAGGCACCGGTATTGGTGACAGTTACACGCACCTGCGTATTTTTCACCTTTATATCGTTGTAGGCAAAGGTCGTATAGCTCAGACCAAAGCCAAACGGAAAACGCGGACGGATATTTTTCTTATCAAACCAGCGGTAACCGACATAGATTCCCTCACAGTATTCCTCGTTTTCCAGATTGCCGTTTCTATAGCTGAATGTGTTGGCGCTTGGGTAATCTTCATAGCGCACTGCCCATGTGTCGGTCAGCCTGCCACTCGGCGAAACTTGACCGGTCAGGATATCGGCCAAGGCGCTGCCGCCCTCCATGCCGCCCTGCCCGTAAAACAGCACCGCATCGATACGCACGCACTCGAGCGCCGAAAGGTCGAGTGCGCCGCCGCAGTTGAGCACCAAAATCAGTTTTTTGTAATGATCGGAAAGCCGTCTTAAACTTTCCTCTTCCGTGTCAGAAAGCAGATAGTCGCCTTTTTCCACGCGGCGGTCCTGCCCCTCGCCGGCCTGGCGGGAAAGCACATAGATTGCCGTGTCCGTCTTATCGGTCAGCTCATCCTCCAAAACAGGCGTGCAGGCCGGAAACGGCATCGGCTTTTCGTGGATCACATCAAACATTTTCATTGTCTGAATCGGAGTGAAGTTGCGAATCTTTTCCTCTACATCGCGGCGCCAGGCGGCTACGTCATCCTCATATTTTTTCTCAAAGCGGTCCATCCAAAGCGTGGTCGGAAATGTGAAGCCGGCGTTCTTAAGCCCCTCTTCAATCGTGACACTGTGTCGCTCGTGCACATCGCCCGAGCCACTGCCGCCCTTCACGGTTCTGCGGCTGCCCGGGCCGTAAAGCGCCACTTTTTTCGTTGTCAGCGGCAGGACGCCGTCGTTTTGTAAAAGCACGATGCCCTCTGCCGCCGCGCGGCGGGCCAGCGCTTTGTGGCGGCGCTCCCGGTCGCTTTCCTCCGGCGTGGAAACGCCGAACGTCTGAAACTTTTTCATTTTTGCACCTCAATTTCTACCGTTACCGGTTTTACCCCAGCACTTTCGGCGGTAAATGTAACGCGGCCCGGTTGTGTGCCGGCGCGAAGGACGGCCAGCGCACGGCCGCGATAAGAATCGTGATAAGCTTTATCGAATATCTCATCCGTTTTGCAGAGCGCGCTGCCGAAACCGGCCAAACGGGCTGCCGCGCCGTGTACAGTCAGCGTGATTTTTTGCTCGATCCACGGCTTTAAGCAGCCGTTTCCGTCTGTAAATTCGATCGGGATGTAGCAAAGATCCTGACCGTTTGCACGAAGCTTTGTCTTTTCCGGGGATAAACTCAGGTACGTCTCCTGCCCGGCGGTCATCAGACTGTGTTCAGAAAGCACGCAGTCATTTTCATCGAGCGCTTGGGCGCACAGCGTGCCGGGCTGATAGCGGACGTGAAACACGGCCCTATACCGCTTGACCGGCTTTCTGCCCACTTCGTTTCCATTCAGCAGCAGACGGACCGAAGCAGCGTCGGCGTACACCTCTGCTACAGCCAAAGTGTTTTCATACCCCTGCCAACTCCAGCTGTCGACTGCATTCGTAAACTGCCAGGCACCTGTCGACGGTGATTCCCCGGCGTGGTTTAGCGGGCGCACACCAATAAATGGCTTTTTGCGCAGCCCCCACACAATCTGCATAAAATACATGGCGGCGAGAGGCTTTCCGGTGCTATCGATCATGCCCTGACCGGCAAATAGGGGCAGACCATGATAGGAATAGTATGTCCAGTCACCAATACACGCCTCACCGAGATAATCCCAGGCCGACCACACAAAATCGCCGATCAGCTGTGGATATTTCTTGACCCTTTCCCAGTTGTAGGGCAGATCCGCCACCATCGTTTCGGTGCCGACCATCATACGGTTCGGGTATTTCTTGGCATCGGCATCGTAGCGGGAAGAGGCGTAGTTAAGCCCCAGAATGTCGAGCGCCTGTGCCGCGCCGAGGCAAGCACGGTCGCCCTTTCTGCCGCCACTCATAAAAAACATCAACGGACCGAGCTTTTGTGCCATCGCGTTAAAAAAGGCTGAGCCGGTCTTTTTTTCGCGGTAACCGCCTTTTTTCGGAAGCGGTTCGGCGCAGTAATCCTTTTTGTCGCGGTAAACGCCGAAGCCCATGCGGGTATACACGTTGAGAAGCACATTAATACCTGCTGTGACCGGCCGCGTGGGATCGAGCGCATGTACGAAATCGCGCAGGCGGTGGCACGTTTCCACGCCTTTTTTCGCAGCGGTCTCGGAAACCTCGTTGCCAACAGAATAAAGGAGCACACTCGGGTGGTTACGCGACGATTCGACCAGCGCCGTCAGATCGCTTTGCCAGTCCGTGTCAAAACGGCGCGCATAGTCGTGGTAGGTTTTGGGAATATACCAGCCGTCGAACGCTTCGTTCATTACGTACAGGCCGAGCCGGTCGCAAAGATCGAGCGTGATCTGCGAAGCGGGATTGTGCGAAATGCGCACGGCGTTAAAGCCGTTTTCCTTTAAAATGCGTAGGCGTCTTTCCTGCGCATCCCAAAATTCGCAGGCTCCGAGCACGCCGTGGTCATGGTGCAGGCAGCCGCCACGCAGCAGCACACGCTGCCCGTTCACGAGAAAGCCTGTTTTGGCACTCCAGGAAAGTTTGCGGATGCCGAATGTGCAGCGGCGCGCCTCGGTTGCGATTTTAACAACACAGGTGTAAAGATACGGGTTTTCGGCACTCCAAAGTTTTGCATCTGCTATACAGAACTTGCCGGGAGCGCCGGAAGCGACCAATGTCTCACCGTCGTAAATTTCGACCGTAACCGGCAGTGGCTCGGTCGTCTGCACAGTCACCGCGACCTCTGCCGGGTCATAGTTTAACGTATCGATGTGCACCGACTGAACACGCGCCTTCGGTGCAGTGACGAGTTGCACCGGGCGGTAGATGCCGGAACCGGTGTACCAGCGGCAGTTCGGCTCCAGAGAATTGTCTACAAAAACACGGATCACGTTTTCTCCAACATGAACAGCCCGTGAAATATCCACCTCAAACGGCGTAAACCCATAGAAATGGTTGCCAACGCGCTTTGCATTGACTGAAACGGTGCAGTTTTGATAAACGCCGTCAAAGCGCACAGCGATAAATTGGCCAAGATCCTCAGGAGAAACCTGAAAGTGCTTTTCATAAGTATATTTACCGCCGGGGAAATAGCCGGAATTCACACCGTTTCGGCACTTGGCGTCGCGCGGCTCTAACAGCATTGCATCGTGCGGCAGGCAGACCGGCACAGGGGCATCATCCCCCCTGTAGAACAGCCAGCCTTCATTCCAGTTTCGGATCATTTTTTCTTTTTCTCCTGTTTCGACTGTTTTTTAGCCTGCTTTTTGGCCTCTTTTTCCAGATATTTGCGGTTTTCTGTTTCAAAATCCAGACCCTTCCTCGCACAGCGGTCCTTTAAGTCCTGCACACGGTTTGCCTCGCGTTCCTGTGCGGCACGCTCCAAATCAAGGCGCTCCTGTTCTTCGGGGTCAATCCACACTTCGCCTTTGGCCAATACCGCCTCTTTCTTGCGGCGCAGCAGTTCGGCATTGATCACGGGCAGTTTCTTTTCTACATCCACAAACGGCAGCAGAATCAGGTTGGCAACGGCCAAAATGATGTCAAACAGATAAAACGACATCGTCATAAAACGAATAATATCGCCGTTCGGGATCACACCCTCCATATCGACAAAGCCGAGCTTCAGAATCGAAGATTCATACCCGCCGGCAAACGGCGCATACACAGCCGACTGCAGTGCCGTGATGACAGCCACACCCAAAAGTCCCTCCAAACGGACATGGGATTTGTATTCCACACTATCAAACGCGTAGCACATCAGCGTGGCCACGATATAAGCATTGGGAATCATGCCGAACTGGCGCAAAAAGCCTGCCGCCAGAGCCATAGGCAGTGTGTCCGGGAACATCCAGCCCAACACACTGCCGACGAGCACCAGCGAATAACCGGCGATTGCGCAGTTGCGAATTCCGAATTTCTTGGCCAAAGGATATGCTATAATCGCGCCAAGTCCGAGAGGAACGCCGGTGATGATCTGGTAAAGCGTGAACATAAATGGATTGTCCACGCCGTCAAGCAAAAACTTTATGTAAAAATACTGCACGTTGCCGCCCTTGAAGTTGTCTGCGATGCCGCCGACGGTCGTGAGAATCGTCAGGATCACAAAATACTTATTGGTAAGCAGTGCACGCATCTGCTGTCCCAAAGGGATCGTATTTTCTTGTTCAATACCAACCTCTTGAGCCACATCTTCGGTGATACGCTCGCGGGTGTAGAAATATTCGAGCAGCAGCAGCGGGATTGCGATGATTGAAAGTGTGATCATTAAAACCGGGTAGCCGTTGATATCTTTTTCAAGCCAAAGCGGCAGCGCCACCATATTGATCAGCATACCGATGATCACGCCCGATATTAGCGTCCATGACATTTTGCGGATAAACTGCACCTGCGCCTTTTCCACCGGGTCGCGCGTGGTCAGCGAGCAGATCGTGTCGCGAAACAGAAAGAAAAACGTGGAACCGACCGTATTATAGGCAATCAGCAAAAAGAAAAAGTAGTACCAATACGACTCGCCGAGCGTACTGCCCGGAAAGAGAAAGATCAGGCAGCCGATGACGATGGAAACAAAGCCGAAAATCAGATACCACGGGCGCATTCTGCCCTGTCTGGACTGCGTGTGCTGGATCAGCCAACCATTGAACAGCCCCAGCAAAACGGCCAGAATCTTGGCAGCAGTAATCACCACTTCATAGCGTTCGCCCATCGTTACGACCATGTCTGCATTTGTGGTGCCATACATGGCACCGGTCTGCTGGGTAAAGAACTTTTCAACCAGTGCCGCGATCGTGTTGACCACAAAAATCAGGCCAAGCGGGCCGACCAGATGGCCCAGGATCTTTTCCTTGGTTGAAACGGATCGGCTGGTGACCTTGGAATCCATAAATGGTTTTTCAAACAGCCCATGACTTAGAAGGCGTATTTCTTTATCTCTCATTGATGCCATCCTCCACATAATTTTTTTGCGAAATGCATTATTTTTATATATTTTAGCAGGTGTCTCTTGCAATGTATTGCATTTTTTTCTATAATATTATATATCTGTACATTTTGGTGAAAACATGAATAACTACCGCGAATTTTGCAGCTTTTTTTACGCTGCACATTATCTGCCGCTTGCGCTCTACGACCAAAGCGGGTTTCTATTTGCCGCCGGCTTTTCCGGCGCCGAAGACCCATATCCTTTGATCCGCCGTGCATTTACGGTGCAGGACACACCTGCCGTTTACACATCGTCTGACACGGGCTACTACGGCTATGTGCCCTGTGATGACAGGCAACATTATCTGATTTTGGGGCCGACGTACAGCACGCCCGTAACCGAAGAGATGATACACACCTATATGCGCAAAAACATTTTGCCGTCCGAGCGCCAGGAAAGCATTGCACAATTTTTGGGGCGAATCCCGACCTATACCTATAATCAGTTTTTGAACATGCTTTTATATCTTTTCTTTACCCTGACCGGTGAAGAAAAAGAGATCACCGATGTCTTCGGCGTGACCGACACGCAATACCAGACGCAGATCGGCCGTGACTACGCGCAGCGCGCCTACCGTGAACAGGAAGCACAGTGGCAGCACGGCACCTACGGCTTTGAACGGCAGATGTTGGCTGTGATTCAAAGCGGCGATGTGGCACGGCTGCACCAGTTTTTAATAGACACGCTGAACACCACGCCCATGCAGGAAGGGAAACTTGCCGACACGCCCCTGCGCCAGGCCAAAAACCTACTGATTGGCACGGTGGGCATGGTTGGTAAAGAAGCGGCTATTCCGGGTGGAATGGACATTGAACAGACCTACCGCCTGATCGACACCTACATTCAGGAATGCGAACGCCTGCAAACGGTGGAAGCTGTCAAAAACCTGCAGTACAACATGCTGATTGATTTTACGCAGCGCATTTCACAGCAACATGCGCCCGCACACCTGAGCGAAGATGTTTTTGCGGCAACGCAGTATATTTCGACCCACCTCAATGAGCCGATCGGCGTAGACGACGTGGTGGCGCACAACGGCAAAAGCCGCGCCTACCTCTGCAAAAAATTTCACGACGAACTGGACATAAGCATTGCCGCTTACATTTTGCGCTGCCGCCTGCGCGAAGCCAAATTGCTTTTGCGCTATACCGAAAAGCCACTCGGCGAAATCAGCAACTTTCTATGCTTTTCTAGCCAGTCCCACTTTCAAAACGTGTTCAAAAAACACTGCGAGATGACCCCGATGGAATACCGGAACGGCAAAGGTTGAGACAGATTGATATATTTTTTCATTATAAAAGTGTGGGCAACAGCGCCACCACGCCGCGCGATTTGACCACGGACGAGGATGTGTGGCTGATGTTGGTGCTGCTCTCCGAAAGCGTTGCTATGCGTATGCGCGACCTCGGCAGCAAGTGCAATGTGGTGGAGATTTATGTGCGGG